>JAABUV010000007.1_pt1 | contig 297010 bp, 293 predicted proteins | sample 5559971 | NCBI WGS metagenome assembly JAABUV01 (sample SAMN10711881, study PRJNA513362) | rock metagenome | isolation source: Antarctica rocks | place: Antarctica: Victoria Land, Knobhead nord | collected 2015-12-19 | reverse complement strand
ACCTCCCTCCCATATCGCAAAAAGAGCAAACAAAAAGCACAAGACTCACCATCCGCCTGATCAACATTCGCCCACGCCTCCTTCCCACCCATGACGTCCTCGACCTCCTTCCGCTTCATCTCCTTGCGCTCGAAATAGGTGCGTTGGATGAGGAATTGGTAGGGGCAGGTGCGGCAGGCGAGGGTGTTTTGCCCGGTGGGGTTGTCGTCGGGGGAGGAGGAGGGGAGGGTGCGGGTGGGGTAGAGGGTGTTGGCGCAGCAGGGGCAGAATGTTAGCATTGGGGTGGAAGGGTGGTTTTGATTATATCTGGAGGTATCGGTCCATTGGGAGCTGAATATAATAGGAATTGTATGATTTTGTGGGGTATTCTATCATCCCACGATGTTTCTGCTGCGCGGAACAATTTCCGCTGCAACTGAATCGCGTCCTCCAGCTCACGTCGCATCAGCATTCAATCACTACTAACTCCAAGTCAAATTCCCTTTCTAAAAGATGCCAACCATCAATCGTAAGAGGCGAGCAGTGAGTGTTCAATCATGCTATCGGCTGAAGGAGCCAACGTATTGACTGTCAAAAGCAAGCCGAACCCGAACCATCGCCTCCACCAACGCGTCGGCGAAGGTCACCATCCGTGTCAGAAGCCTCTTCCATCGAAGGCGACGGAGATGCGGATGTCACTGAAGAGACACAAGGTGGCAGTAGTCATGGACAAATGGTCAAGAAGCTCGTACGCCTTGCGTTGGCGAGCGAGTATTCGAGGCAGGCAATACGCAGGACCGACATTACAGCCAAAGTGATGGCACCGAATACCGGCCGGCAATTCAAACATGTCTTCGGCGAAGCCCAAGATCAGCTACGCTCCGTCTTCGGCATGGAGTTGACTGAATTACCTCAGAAAGAGAAAGTCACCATCAGCCAGAAGAGGGCTGCGCAACGCTCAGCCACGCAATATTCCTCCACTACCAAATCCTATATCCTCACAACTATCCTCCCTCCCCGATACCGCCAGCCAAAGATCCTAGCTCCACCTCAAATACCAACTACGGCAGCGGAAGCAGCATACACTGGTCTCGTCACCTTCATCCTCGCGTTGATATATCTGTGCCCGTCAAAAACCATCCCCGAGTCCCGGCTGGAGAAGCACCTGAAGCGCATGAACGCGGACAACTACGTACTGAACGGTGAAAAGACGGAAAAGGTGCTAAAGCGGATGGAAAAGGAAGGATACATCAACAAACACAGAGAGAGAGACGGAGGTGGAGAAGAGACGGTAGACTACGTACTCGGTGCAAGAGGAAAGGTTGAAGTTGGCGAAAGAGGCGTTGCCGGCCTAGTCAGGAAGGTATATGGGAAGAAGGATCTAGAATTGGAAGAACTGGATCGAAGGCTCGTGCGGAGTCTGGGCGATGTGGTGATCGATAAGAAGAATAGACCTACAGATGCAGGAGAAGGAGAAGGAGCTGGCGAGGGAGACGGCGCTGAAGAAGCTGAGGTTGAGGCTGAAGAGGAGCAGGGTGGAAGAGGAGGCCGGGAGAAGCAGCCGGGTAGACGTTTGTCGGGTAGGAATAAAGGGAGGCGGAGAGAGGAGGAGGAGGAAGAGGAAGAAGAGGAAGAAGAAGAGGGTGAAGAAGAGAGCGATGAGTAGTACGCGGCTAGCCGTCTCATACAAATCCTTCACACGTTCCGGAGCGTGCCACACCCCTACCAAAACTATCCTGACGCCAGCATTTACCCAGTCCAGATGTCTGCTTTTACCGATCAAACAATTTATATGTCCCGCTTTACATCTATAAGAGTATCCATCACGGTTGGACGACTCCATTATACCGCACATTCCATCTAGTCTTCCAATACGCTCAGTAACAATCTCAACTCATCCTCACCCATCGCCGGTCTCCATTGATCGAATGACAGCCAATCTTTCCACCATCAGCAATCACGTAACTCCACCAGCGTCGCTGCGTCAAAGTATAAGCGAGTCGGTATCTAGCTGACTACCAAAGTCTTTGATGACTGCCCGGCCTAATATGCACCGTATTCCTGTAGGAGTTTGCTCAAGGGTATCATTTCGTCCGATCTCCACCACCACCACTTAAAACCTTTAATCCACCGATCCAACTTTCCTTCCCTGGATAATCTCTCGCCTTCGCCTCCCTGCTATCCTCATATCCCCATTCTTACCTCACCTCATCGCACCACCTTCCTCCCATTCCCTTCCCATCTCCACCCCGTCACCCTCTCACCTCCTCTCAACAAGACCCCCGCTAAACCCCTCCCAACCCCCGGCCCCAGGACCTCCCACCGAAACCTTTCCACCCATAAAACCTTCAGCATCCTCAGGGTCGGCCCCGAATACCTTAGGAAGCTGACGTAGGGCGGCTGGCTCCAGTAGCGGAGATGGGAAAAGTATGCCATTAACGCAGTTTGAGAGACGACTTTCAGGTTGCATCGTCCAAACCCCCTAGCCTCGGCATCTCCCTCCGAACTTCTCCACCCACAGAAGCTCCAGCATCCTTAGCGTTGGCCCCAAATATCGCGGAAATGTCACATATGGCGGTTCGCTCTAGTAGCGGAGAAAGGCGAGGTAGGCGATGAAGACGGGTTGGGAGAAAGGTTTCTAGGCAGCGTCATCTCGTCCCGCCACCATCCCCCCCACCAACGCCCCCACCACACCCGGCCCCAGCACCTCCCTCCGAAATCTCTCCACCTGCAAGAGCTCCAGCATCTTCAGCGTCGGACCCGGATACCGCAGAAACGTCACATATGGCGGTTGGCTCCAGTAACGGAGATAGGCGAGGTAGGCGATGAAGGCGGGTTGGGAGAGGAGTTTTTGGGTAGCGAGGTGGTTGAGGTAGAGGGGGGAGGAGAGGAGGGTTACGAACTGTTGTATCTTAGAGAATAGGGACAGGGTGAAATTGGGGGAGGGGAAAGGAGCAGGGGGAAGAGGTACTTCTAGTTCGAGCTCGAAGCGTGTGTAGCCGGCGTAGAGAGGTGAGGTGGTTGGGTTCGTGGGCGGGGATGGGGGAGGGGGGATTGTGAGCTTAGGGGAGGAGGGAGGGGAAGACGTTGACATTGAGGAGTAGGGCTGTCGCAACGAGTCGTTGCGGATAGAAGATAGGTTATTAAATGTGTAGTTATTTACTATGCAATTTACCTTAGTAGGGGATGGAAAAAGACGCCTACTTAGCTAGCTCATAAGCCTGGCTCTTCAGGGCTCCGTAGCGGGCACTAGCGGGCACTTGCACTCGGAGCCGTGGCGTATACTAGCTTCCGCACAGACGACCCGCACCCGCACTAGGTACTAAAGCTAGCTCGCTCGCTAAAATCTGCAGCCTCGTGCGAGCTCTCGACAGAGGATTTCTATCTTTGCCCGCTGAGACGGAACATATAATTTGCTGGGTACCTTTCATGGTGATACTATAGGATTCTATGCCGAATATACAATATCAAGGGTAATCATCATCTGCAAAGCTCCATCAGGCCTTACATTGTATTTCTTCGCTTCACACCTTCCCCTTACCTATCACATGTGCTCAACATCGCTTCAAATTATAGCGCGCCATAATGTTCGACTTTCCCCTCACTCGTAACTCGTGGCGCCTTGACATCGTAAGTATCCTGGCCGTTCTTGGTGAAAACAACATCAAGATCCACGCGCAGAGCATTACAGCCTCAAAGTTCAGCCTTCTGCCACGCTTGCTGCCTGCACCGCAGGCTCTCCTCCGGGAAACGCGACCCAAGCGCCTACCCTTCGAGACGGATGTTGAAGTGTATGGAGTGAGGTCCGGCTCTCAGAGGTCAGGCCTGAATTATATACCTAATCTGATACATCGAGTTGGTGAGGTACGTGCCTACCAGGTTGTGGACGTGGAGATAGCAAGAGAGAGGAGAAACCGCGCTGTCACATATAGGTCTTGGGCGCCACTGAATCTGCTCGCCATTGGGAGTTGCTTGCTCTCTCTTGGGCTTCTGATATGGTCCGTTTTGCTTCGTGACGGCGTGGCCTTTATTGCAATACTGGTCATGTCCTCCGCTACTTCAGCTTTAGGGTACGCTTCGCACTGGAAGAGGGAAAACATTATGGCCAAACGTTCAGTGAGGAAAAATCCTCCCGAGAAAATTGTTCTCAAAACTCGTTGGGGGGCTTTTCTGGTCGTGCAGTGTGATGAGGATATCGCGCGGGAGCTATACTGGGCCCCGGAAGAATGCATGTATAGTATGGGCAACGTGGCCTCTCGAGCCTTTGGTGGTGTCATCGGTGGACTCGGAGTGATGATAGGTGTTGTGTTGTTCGGCAATTGCACGTGGGTCATGCAAGCAGCCATCGGATCTTCGTACGCTTTCCTAAACGTCTCGTATTGGCTGATCACGGTCATTCCGGAAAACTATTCGTGGGATTTGAGCAGATTCTCTGTCACCGTCAAGCATCATGATTCGACGACCTTCACGAGTGCGCTATGGCAAAGCATCATGCTGACTCACTCTGTCCGGTGGGTGAAGGCAAATAACATCATACCTAACTCACCTGCGTGGAAAGCATGGTTGGATGAAGCAGAGCAAAATCTCGAGAATGATAAATGGGACCCTGAGCAAGCTTTGACGGAGCATTCTGATTCAAACCATATAACACCAGTATAAAAGCCAGATCGTATCAACCAAGATGATCAGGCAAGGCGGAAACGAGGCTATTCCATGATTCCCCTCTTCGAAGAAAGTACCGATGAGAAGTATACTTATACTTGGTCATGACTTCTCCCGTTTCCATACATATTACCTCATCCTATGTTCACCCCTGATCAAGCACGTGGCGCTTTTCACGCACATCACTCCTGGAGATGGCTATTAACGGCCATGCCAAACATGCTGTGCCCACCATCATGATTGCTCCCAAGACAGCTTGCGCACGCGTATAGTATGCAGCTTCCCCGTTCGCGAGTGCGCCTGCAACGGGAGCGCCAACCAGCTCTCCAGCTGCAGCGGCGAACATACTCATGCCAATGCGGGTACCAAGTTCCGCAGGAGATGGTGAAAGGACGGTATGTGACATCGACGCAATCGGAGCCGTCACAAGAGCACCGGAGACAAAGCCCCAAAGCACACACCAGACTACGAACCCGGGCATCGTCGTGACGCCGATCCAGCTGAAGAGTAGTATGACACTAGCAAGAGCCCAGAAAACGAAGATGCGGATAGGTGGTATCCTCGCTCCGAGTACGTAAGGCATGATGCGGCCAACGAACGAGCCTGCATTGGCGATGGCTAGAAGGTATCCTGCGAAATGATCGGATGCTGCGAGCGCCGTCTGCGCAAACGAAGGAATGTACGTGAATGGAACATAATAAGGAAGAAAAATCAAGAACATCGCAAGCGTGAAGAGCGCATACGGCGGCTCGCGGAGCGCCGACAGGTGGAGGAAGCGGCGAGCTTGATACGCGTGATTAGGTCGCCGACACGTAATGGCGAGGGCAACGAGAGCACAGCCAAGGTGGACGAAGGCGACGCAACGCACCGCCCACCCGAAGCCTATCCTGGGGACCAATTCGCGAATCATGATGGGGAAAACGATACCTCCAACGCACGCACCTGTAGCGATGATACCCAGAGCGATCGATCGCTTGGTCGTGAATTGCATGCTGACGGCCGCGAGAATGGGAACATAGGTGCATCCAAAGCCCAATCCCACACAAACACCCTGGGCCAGCAGCACCTGATAGTATGAGCTGGCGATGCTGGTCATCAGCATGCCGAAAACGGTCAGGAAGCTCCCGCTACAGATCAGGGTGCGAAAATAGCCACGATCGTAGATTGGGCCGGTGAATAGCCCGAGTGCCATTCCAATAAAGGCTTGGACGCTGCCGATCCAGGAGATCGCTGAAGGGGAGCGTTCTGAGAGCGTGTGTGATTGGTAGTATGCTTGGTAGACGCCGAAGCTGTTGAGGATGCCGCTGTAGAGATTCTGTTAGCATCTTGACCTGCAGGAGAAGATCTTATCAATGGCTGCTGTGATTTTGGAGGCCAGCTCTTACTTACGATGTATTGACGTAGAAGAGGAAGCCTGCGAGCACATATAGCCACGGTCCCAATCCTTGCTTTATTGCTGGTTCGCAGTTTAATTGTACATCACGGACTTCGCTAGTTGGCTGCTTTTCCGTCGAGAGATCGGCCGCGGGTATCTGAGCGTCCATTCTCTCATTCGAAATCTTGGTGCACAATTGGTTACTACTTCACGGCATGGTTATTTGCGAAGACATCGACACTATGCAGTAAAGGCATAGACGCTGATAAGGCTAGGATATTGATCTATCTGAGCATGATGGAGAAGATCCTGCGATATGAAATATAGTGTAGCCGAGTTCCGCTATAGGCATGTTTACAGGCGCTTGGGTACGAGGACTGCATACCGTGAGTCTGCTGGGAGTCGGTTGCCGACAGTACAGGCAAAGAAAAGAGCACAATTGGACTTGGGCTCTTGAGCTTTTCAGGCGGAGCGAACAATGAGACCCCGATGCGAAAGACCGTTTAGGATCATATATAGCAGCACATGGACGGGGTTCACGGCTCGGGCCCATCACGGCAGGGTCTTGAGGTTAGATATATTGTTACTAGGAGCCGAAGACGTGAGATGGTATCCCCCAACTATCCTGACTTGTACTTTGATTTAGTATTGAACATTGAGAGCTGAGACTGGAACAACACATAGCCATCAGCTCTTATCGTCCAAAGACATTTCGAGATGTGTGGACTGTGATGTACAAGATTTCAGTGTCTCCCTTGTCATTGGAGTGCTCTGATAGAGGATCATGCAACTAATTTAGTACACCTGTCATCTGAGTGGACCAGAAGCCGCCCATGAGTGAGGCCGGTCTAAGAAGGCTGTCTGCCTAATCAGACGCAGGACTCGAAATCTAAGGCTGCATGACGTTTCTCAGATTGGTTGACATATGCGATAGGACACCTGATATTCACTGCACTGTTGCACGGCGGATGAATCATGTAGCACGTATTCATCTACATGAGCTCGTACGGAGTATTGCGAATGAAACGAGGACTCGGTTCCAGCATCAGGAAAGTGAGTGCGTCAGGAGCAACGCTAAGGTTCCGGAGGATGAGCTTGCAATGTTCTGTGCCGTCGACTATGGTGATCGACTAGACCCTGCGCCTGTAATGTGGCTACTCTTCTCGATGGATCCATTAGCAACTGAGGAATACCAATCGAAGCCCATTCCGGTTCCCCGCTCTCCTTGCATGCGCCTTACACCATCCCGAAGACAGATGACAACAAGGATCTGTAACCACGAATTCCTCCACGAAGGATTCTTGCTGGGGTAATTTAAGCGGAGCATCAGGCGGGGTCGTCTATCGAACTCGGTTTTGCTGAGCAGAGTGGAAACGCATGCGCCTGAGGGAGGTTGGCGCTACAGCCCGTTATGATCCACATTGGCTATCCTTCTATGCTGTACCATACCGCATTCGGAGTTCGTCAACTTCCCAGCCAATATCGTGCGTTGACAAGTAGGTGCTGTGACCACATAACGATCATCATAATATTAAATCCATCAAGTTCTTGCATCCCCAAGCGCATTGTCCATGTTCAGATGGAGTCGATCCAGGTTCTCGGCTTCTATTTTCTGGGCCTCCTCGCTTGCGCATTGGTCAAGAAGGTTATTTCGAAGTTGCTATTCGCGCATAAATTACGGCGGATTGGTTGTCACGTTCCAAATCGGTATCCTCAGCGGGTTCCTTATATCGGTTCCGACCTTTCCAATATCCTAGATAAAAGCAGGCAGGAAGGTACTCTCTTCACGAAGCTGCAGCAGATATTCCAAACGTACGGGAAGACGTTCCAGGCCACCTTATGGGGCCAGACCCTGTTATATACCATCGATCCTGCCAACATAAAAGCAATTCATACCGTAGAGTTCAATAGCTTTGGTGTCGAATCTATCAGAAAACCAGTCAATCACGGTTGGATTGGCGATGGCATATTTATGTCCGACGGGTCTGTTTGGAAGCTATCCCGCACCCTTCTCAAACCTGTCTTCTCTAAGGGGCAGTATGCAAATCTTCCAGGTCTCGAAGTTCATGTCCAAAGATTGCTTGCCCTCGTACCTCGGGATGGCACCACGATCGATTTGCAACCGCTCTTCTCACGTTTCGTCAGTCTCATTCCCGTACTCAGCTTCTTGGAGATATCTTGTGGCGCTTTACATCCCTATATAGACGGACTAATCCGATACCTAGTTTCTCGATGTATCTACAGAGTTTCTGTTCGGCGAATCTGCTCAATCTCTGCTTCCGGGCTCTTCCCGCCTAGATGTAGATCAATTCAACATGTCGTTCAGCCGAGCACTACTCGGAATGACACAACGGCAAGCTCTCGGAAGGGGTTTAGCTCTGTTCAGGCGAAATACCGAATGGCAGGAGGCGTACAGCAACGTCCATGCGGTTGTTGACGGATACATCAATCGCGCTGTAGAAGAGCAGCATTATCCCACAACCCCGACCAGGGACTCTATTACACACTCTTCACACGCGGAACCCGAACGAGATTCGTTTTCGATGTTACATGAGCTGGTGAAAGATACACAAGATCGCCGCTTCCTTCGCGATCAGCTTCTGAACGTTTTCATCCCCGCCCGTGACTCATCAGCCATCGGGCTCAGCGATATTTTCTTTAATCTAGCAAGGAAGCCAGAAGTCTGGACAAAGCTTCGCGAAGAAGCTCTGAAAATCGAACAACCACTCACCTTCGACCTTCTCAAATCGATGAAGTACTTACAGTGTGTACTTAGTGAAAGTAAGTTCAGATCGAGACCCCAGTGATATGTATTGACTCTCAAGGTCTGCGTCTCCTCGCTCCCGCCGACGTAAGCTATCGCACCTGTCTCTCGGACTGTACCCTCCCCAGCGGTGGTGGTAAGTCCGGCAGAGAACCCATTTACATCCGTAGCGGGACCCGCATCGAGATGCGATTTGGTATTATGCATCGAGACAAAGATTATTGGGGATCTGACGCAGAAGAGTTCCGCCCAGAGCGATGGCTAGATGACCTCCGGCCAAAGTGGAGGTATATACCTTTCCTCGGAGGAGCACGGGTCTGTCCCGCACAGCAGATGGTTCTCACGCAATACGCGTTCCTCCTAGTAAAGTTTTTGCTGGAATTCAGAGAGATTGAAAATCGCGATCCGGAGATCGCTTTCGTTGAGGAGATTAAGTTTGGTAAGAAGAGTCGGAACGGGGTTCAGGTTGCGTTCAGGACGGCGTCGTCGTGAACTCGATGAGCTGAAGCTATGGTGTTTCGTACCGAACATTGGGAGAAGCTTGCCCTCGCTTCAACTCTCTTCTTAACACACACTTCCTCCTTTCCAACTCTATTGCTCGTTGATAACAGCCACCCGATACTTCTTGGGCGATTTCGATTGTTCCTCTGTCTCCGTTTTGTTATTTATCGCCGATATGTTCCCCGCTACGGGTGGAGTGAAATGAAGTCGGTCGAGGTGATTTGTTGCCGTGAGATCTGTGCTGATGCCCACGACTCCCGCATTGGATTCCGTGACGGTCGGTGAACTATTGATTTCTCTTGTCTTCGTCCATCGCTTCTTCCCGCCTCTATTATCGCGTTCCTTTCTGTGTCCTTGCCGTATATGGAGTAGCTTGGTAGGATTGGTAATTCTGTAATTCTCGTATATTGGCTTGCTATACGACGATGAAAGAAGTATGAAATAGGACTGTCCAATATAAGTTGTCTATTCTCCTTACGGAAGATATTCGATACCGGCTAGGATTCGCCCGCTGCTCGGACGATAGCTCAGCCGGTATGCCTGATATACCCCTTATACTGGCAAGCTGGCACAGGCTGTGGACGACGTGGTTGGAAGAGTGTCCTTGCCTTCATATTACATGACTTCCCGTCTTCCAGGGAACACCCACTCGTGCTGAGCCTATGGTCTTTGATTGCGCATATTCCTCTACTATCGTGGACTCCTTGATAGTGAGGGCTATGGCTGGAAAACCTGTATTTAGAGGAACAGAACATGGCTCCAAATTTTCCTGCGCCTCGGCAGCAACCATTTCAGCATGACAATATCTAACTCATCCTATAATTTGCTCATGCGGCAAAACCTTATTTTAGTGTTAAAGGAAGAGTGCAAATAAGTACGTCCAGAATGCCGTAGAACTAGAAGTAAAAATGGCCAATCAACGACCACCTCCAAAAGCGCATCTTATCAGCGGCCATTGCCGCTTACCCATCGTGTTGTGGGACAGGTCAGGATGGAATTGCGATGCGATCATCGAGTTGAAGCAGTGGAGTCCCGACCGGGTTTGCGCACATGTGGCTAATCGGAATATTCTATGGGCTGAGCGGGATCTATTCTACAGCTTCTGCCATATGTATCCTTTATGACCATGGTGATCTGACACATTGAGATAGTCGCGTATACAGAGCGAGTCCCTCCTATTTAAGATCAGCGACAGCAGACATGGAGTCCGCCACATCCCCTCCGAAGATGCTTGAAGTGGCGGCAAAGCCATATGTCTACGCATTCCCGCCAAAGCATACTGCCTTACTGGTCATAGATATGCAGCGAGACTTTCTCCTTCCCAGTGGATTTGGAGAGATAGAGGCCGGCAGTCTCCACGCCGTGCAGGCCTCAGTAGCCCCGACTAAAGAGCTATTGGATAAATGCCGCCAAGCCAACCTCGCTATATTCCACACTCGCGAAGGCAATAAGCCTGATCTATCAGACTGTCCCTCGTCCAAGGTATTACGTCAGAATGGCGCACCAGGCAATACAGAGTACTCGAAGGCCATTGGTGATATGGGAGAGATGGGAAGGCTGCTTATCCGAGGCGAGCATGGCCATGACATCGTGGACGGATTGCAACCTTTCCCGGGCGAAGTGGTAATTGATAAGCCAGGCAAAGGAGCCTTCTGGCAGACAACATTAATGGACAAGTTGAAGGCGAAGGCAATCACACATCTCATCATATGTGGAGTGACTACGGAATGTTGTTTCGCTACGACGTTTCGTGAGGCTAACGACCGAGGCTTTGAGTGCTGTAAGCATGAGGCATCCATCGCTCGGTTAAGGTCCGGCGTTGCTAACGCTACTAACAGGTGGTATCGAAGAGGCAACTGCGGGATACAAAGACGAATTCAAATGTTCTACTTTAGATATAATACATTGGAGCGAAGGGCTTTTTGGCTTCGTTGCCTCTTTGCAACCCCTATTGGACACTCTAGCACCGTATACAAGAAAGCCCGTGCCCACTAGAAGCGAGACTCATGCACAGGACTCTCCAACATTCGGCGGCGACCTAGGAATTTCTAGCCTCCAAGAAGCTTTCCGCGACGGACTGTCTCCGCTGATTATGTTGGAATCGGTCTTTGATAGGGTTGAGAAGTACAAAAGCGTCGATGCAGCCGTCTGGATCCGTCTAGAAACAAAAGACTCGGTGATGCAGCGAGCAAGGGAACTATTGAGAAAATGGCCTCATCGGAATCAACGCCCACCCCTGTTTGGTGTACCATTCAGCGTGAAAGACAACTTCGACATCGTAGGCCTTCCCACCACCACAGCATGCCCTCCATTGACAGATGAACCTTCTCAATCAGCTCCAGCATATGATCTTTTGCTAGAGCAAGGTGCAATATTCATTGGAAAAACGAACCTTGATCAATTAGCTACAGGTCTCACAGGTTGTCGTTCTCCACACGGAATCCCTCGCTCAGTGTTCAACCACGACTATATATCAGGGGGCTCATCCTCTGGTAGTTGTGTTAGCGTTGGTGCGGGGTTGGTGTCTTTCTCCTTAGGCACAGATACTGCAGGATCTGGACGGATCCCCGCAGGATTCAACGGCGTCGTCGGCTTCAAACCTACCCGAGGACTCATATCAGCGCGTGGCGTAGTCCCAGCTTGTCTGTCGTTGGATTGTGTCGCTGTCATTGCGCGCAATATGCATGACGCCCGTACAGTGTGGGATCTCTGCGCCGAATTCGACGAGGACGATCCTTACGCCAAGACTGCTGCTCCTATGCAGAGGCACATCAACCCGACCGGCGCTCAAGCGAAGAGCTTCAAATTCGGCATCCCACCACCTGAGGCCCTGACGATCTGTCATCCAGTCTATCGTCGAAAATTTGATGAGGCTGTTCAAACTCTACAGGCTATGGGAGGCCATCTAACGCCGATCGACTGGAGTCCGTTCGAGAAAGCGGGCAAACTCCTGTACGAGGGAACGTTCGTATCAGAGCGCCTTGCTAGCTTACCCGACGACTGGCTCGAGAAGAACCGAGGATCTCTCCATCCCGTCATCGCAGCGATCTTCGAAATCGTAATAGCTAGGCAAAGTACAGCAGTCGAAGCGTATAGAGATCTCCAAGCCAAAGCGCTCTACACACGCCAAGCCGAGAAGATCTTCGCCTACACCTCAACAGGGATCGACGTCCTTGTCGTCCCAACGGCTCCAACACACTGGACCGTCGAGGAAGTGCTCGCGGACCCGATCGCAACGAATAGCGTCCTTGGTACGTTTTCGCATTTCGGCAACGTCCTCGATCTCTGCGCCGTGGCTGTGCCGGCGGGGACGGTTTCGGTGGGGGAGTTTTCGGGTAATGGTGATGCTGAAGCTCGGGGGAGGTTGCCGTTTAGCGTAACGCTGATAGGGGGCAGTAGGATGGATGCTGAGACTTTGGAGTTGGCGGTGCGGTTTCAGGAGTGGATGGGAACGTCTTGATGGATATGATACTCTGTTGCCATGGTGTTGGACAGCGATTCCCACTGCGCCGCAAGATAATTCAAAGTGGTGTATATATGACATACAGACATACATACCGTACCGTACTGGTTCAGTGGTAACGTCTAACGCCGAGCTTTCGCCTCCGAAACCCCCAGCCGTCCACATCATATACACATTGGGACCCCCACACCGCACATCCCCATCCCAGTCCTACCGCTATCAACGAATCTCCAACAACGAGCAACTCACATACAGACAGACCCCTAACAACAAACCCAGCAAAAGCGATCCGCTGACGAAGAAAGAATATTGAACAATACCCAACAGCATCCCTAATACATACCATACCATTCAAAAATCAACCCCGTCTCCTACGAAACTCCAACATCGGACCAGGAGCATAACTCGTCAAATGCGAATACAGCTGAAACTCCCCAACCCTCCGTCTCCCCCTCCCCATCCCCTCACCCCCCTCACCCACACTCCCTCCATGCCGCCCACTCACCCGAAAGTCCATCAACCACAGCACCCGCGCGACAGTAATACTAATCTCCATCATCGCAAAAGCCCTGCCGATACATGCTCTCGGCCCCGTCGAAAACGGACTATACGCCGCATGGTCCGCTTGGCTCGGCTTCCCACTTCCATCATTATCTGAATATGAGGGGAGCCAACGCTCCGGCGCAAACGTGAACGAGTCCGGGAAATAGGTCTCGTTGTGATGGATGGCGTAGATGCAAGTGCCGACGTCGTAGCCTTCTGGGATGAACTCCCCGTCGACGTGAATTCCGCCGGCTTCTGCTTCTCGCCACATGGCGCCGGCGGCGGCGGGAGACATGCGCATAGCTTCTTGGATGCAAGCGGTGAGGTATCTGCAGGAATTGAGTTGGGGTCCTGATTTGATGTCGTCGAGCTCGTGGAAGGTGTGTCGGATTTCGTGGGCTAGGGTGGTGTAGGCCGTGGGGTTGTGGGAGAGGTAGAAGAATATGGCCGAGAGCGTTGTGGCTGTCGTCTCGAAGGCTGATGATACGTATATCGAGTTAGGCTCGTAGGGAACTAGAGCGGCGGACTTACCAGCTACCAACAGCACCTGCGCTTCGGCCATAAGCTCCATGTGCGATATACAGCTCCCCGTCACCTCGTCTTTGGCGTCAAGAACTCTAGCAAACAGGCTGTTCGCGGTCTCCTTCTGTCCTGGATCTGTGAGTAATTCGCCAATATCTCGTCTCCACTGCAAAACTTTCCTAAGAATGTCGCGGTCGATTGGGCACCATAAAATGTCTAGACCGAGGTTGGCTAGTCCAGGAGATTGAGCATAGGTCCCACTTCGAACGTTCAGTGCCATGATGGCGGTCACGACGAAACGTGTTTCTGCTGAGCTGAGGGTGCGAAATTTGTGACCGAATACGAAATCGCCGCTGATGTCAAAGGCCAGCCAGGTACCTATCATGGAGTGTAAGTCGAAGAAATGTAAAAGAAAGAGAAGCAACCCACACCAGTCACGCATGTTGCGAATTCCCGTCCACCCATTTGGATCGCTTGAGTCCCCCGCCAAAATCAGCTCGCAGAAGGTTTGAACATGACTTAGCATGACAGGCTCGAACGCAGTAAGTGACTGAGTGGAGAATCCTTGGCTGATAAGCCGTCTTCTGCTGCCATGTACGTTCTTATCGATCGTTGTGAGAATACTATGGCCGCCGAGGACACGCGAGATTGTAGCGAACGCTTTGGACTTCTTCACATTTTTTGAGTGGTCGTAGATATCTTTGTAAAGGGAAATGAGTCAGAAGGAATGATTGTTGAATGGACTTAAGATTGATCTACCGTGAAGTCCGGTCTTCGAATTAATCAGAACCCGATTTGGGCCATAGCGAACAATAGACCCTTCCTACACATCAGATCGACAAACAAGAAACCAGTGATTGTTGGTCGAACCGTATTGCTCGTGGCATTGTAACATGTTCAAGTGGAGATTTCCACGCCAGGCATGGTAGGCGCCGTACCAGCTTGTCAGCTTCGCAGCCAACGGGCCAGGAAATTTGGCCAAAGGGTGGTATGTCACAAGATAGATGCATCGTCCGAGGAGCTGGAGCCCATCAGCTGCAGGGACGCCAGTAGCTCAGATGATAGGTTCAAGGTGAGATGGACGACTCACTGCCAAGAGGGGGATGATCAGAGTGAGGAAAAACGTAGGATGAAGGCTAAGAGACTCGAACAGTGCGTGTGGAGAGTATGTATCCATTGTCTTTTGTAGAGAGAATAGAGAACTGAAGACGTCGATATTTTCCTCATGAAACAAAGAAGCGATAGCATACGTCAGTAAGTGTAATCCGACAGAGATAATTCTCCCGTCAATGAGGCCGTTACTCAGTAATAGAAGTAATGCAGATGGTTCGAAGAAATTTCATAGATTGAACCTCTCCAGCGGTGTGTAAGCCCAACGAGGTTTCTGTTGTGAATGGTTGCTATGCTTGGAGAACAATGTTTCGAATGCTTGGAGCTATATGAATAGAAAGACATGTCCTCGAAGTTCTCGGGTGACTATACCCAATCACTATGGACCCACTTTATGGTAAACATCTAGCTGTGCCTCGCGGATTGTAACGTTTACTGCCCACCATCAATCTTGTCATCCCCTGTTGCTCAGCCTGCTTTGGCTTTATCTCAGCCTTCACCATCAGTCATAATACTCGATTAATTTCTTGAATGCGGCACACAGACCCAAGAAGGAGCTGCCAAAAGTGCCAGTGAATCCCCTTCGGTATCTAGGTAACTATTAAGTCCGACCAAATTCTGGGATTATTTCGTCTCCAGTAATAGTAAGAATGTCGAGTAGGATTGGGACTCTTGAGCGTCTCAAGGGTTAAGGAAGAATCGTGCATGTGTACACCCCATTACGGCGGGTGCGTCCGCAACTTTGTCGAAGCGTGTCGATTGTCGTCAGTCCGTTCGTCATGGCTAATAGCTAGAGGACTTCTCCACGGAGTAAATACAAGCAGACATACTCCTTTGTTACCCGAATCATGGAAAGAACCTGGTAGTATCAGGTGGTGCTGTCTGCATGGGCCTTCGTATCCTGGGAGAACCCGACGTCGATAGTGATATCTGGACGACTGACAGGCAACCGGTTCGAAAATGGCTGCATGAAGGCTGCGCCATTGTTAACCTATGGGGCTTTTCGCACATCGTTATGCAGCGGGAACAACGTCCACTAGGTGAAACGGTCCCAAGTTAAGGAAGGCGAGGAGGCCAGTAGCGGTAAGCCATTCAATGCTTCGTCAGGGCTTTGATGAGTGCCGATCAATTGGACACAGATGAGGTCGATCCCCACATCCTTTCAGCGTCGTGTCGGAGGTGCTGCCGGGAGCACCACCAACTTTGGAGATGGCGAAATAACAATGATGATTGGGCAGCATAGAAAGCAGGGCCGTGTATCCAATACGGCAATGAAAGCCGGTGGAATTCAGCTGCGGGTTCATGCATCGATATCGACTTCGTTTTCAACAAGAATGTGAGAGGAAGGTGAGCGATGAGTCGAAAGAAAAAGGGTGTGACGAAGATGAAACAATCTCACCGCGCTAGCATTGATACTAGTGACGCGCCGTTCCGAAGGCCGCTCAGCCCCCCGGCCCGACCGTTGCCGATCTAGCGTACCGAACACGTTATTTTACCTACCGAAGAATACCGTCAGCTTTTCAAATGATCATCTTCCGAAGACAATACTTCGGTTTATCAAGAGGATATACCTTACTTATAGACGTTATCCATAGCCGCTAGTCAATGATTCTAAACGTTATGGCCTTATCTCAGTAGTTGTCAGTGCCAAAGAGTCGCAAGGCTCTAGTGTCCCCAATGGATGAAGTACCTGAGTACAAAGGCACTGTCTCGTATCGGCCATTCCGAGGATGTGACCTCGTCCCATAACATAACGCCGCATATCTACGTCACAGCTCCAACAAGGATGGACCTTTACAAGGACAAGGATACCCGAGTCCACGGCGCCAGTGGATTGGATGTCAATACACTGTGCCACGTTGTTGCGCCAAATCTTGTTCGAAGCTAGAGAATGACGACCAGCTGCACGTAATATATGATGAGATGAGTGTGCAACCATTACGAAAAGTCAACGGCAGTTGACTCGGCGGAGTCTGGCCATCTACAACAAGATGGGCCTTATAGACTGCTTGCACGGCCCACTTGCAATCCTTCTGATCATCCGCCCCAAGTTTGGACGCCATGGCTCTCCCACATTCCTCGGTGCACGATGAGCTCAGAGGATTGGCCTTTGTCTCGCTCTCGCTGGTCACTTTTACCCTTGGTGTGGTCGTTGTGTCCTTGCGCATGTACCTTCGAATATCTCGACGCATCACGGGCTGGGACGATTACACAATTTGTATCGCATGTGTAATGATCCCTTCTCGTCGTCAGCTCCCATCGCATTGTACTTATCCAGCATAGGCATTATCCGTCTTAGGAACCGTTGCCGACATCTACGAAGTTGCAAATGGCGCCGGCAAGCATATCAACACCTTGACACCAACTCAGGTGTCCGGCTTCCTCAAATGGACACTTATCGCAGAGCTTGAGCTCGTCATCAACACCTGTTTCCTCAAGCTTTCTGTTTGCATTTTTATCTTGCGATTCATCAACAGAACTAGGAAAAATCTACATTACTTCATCTATATCCTGATGGCATTCCTCATCGTCTCCACTATAGCACTGGTAATTACCTTGCTGGTTCAGTGCGTGCCCTTATCAGCGCTCTACCGTCCTGGCGTAAAAGGACGGTGCTTTCCCAAGCATGTACTTTACTCTGTAGCTTACGTGCAGGGAGGTGTGTTGTTCCCACAGTCCATATATGGCTTTTCTGACCTTTTCAATAGCTTTCAGTATATTTACAGACTTTGCCTGTGCTGGCCTACCTATCTTTATCCTGCGGAACCTTCAGATGAGCAAGTCGCTCAAGATAGGACTGTCAGTGACCATGGGGCTCGGGGTTTTGTAAGGTGATCTTATTCACTGTCCAAAAGAGATATGTTGACACAGTGTGTCTAGCACTGCGTCTTGTTCGATCTTCCGAACCGCGTTTCTATTCACGAACTATTCTGAAGATTTATCATGTCGGTCTCCAGACGTCTCAATTCAGCAGCAAAGGACTGACGAAGCTTCAGATGCAAACCTGATCAACGTAGTTTTCGCCCTGTGTGTCCCGTCCAAGATTCTACCTGCCATAAGCAGCAGCTGACACAGAAACCAGATTAGAGCGAAGCCTTGGCATCATCGCAGCCTCAATCCCTACATTACGACCACTCTTCGCCAATTTCAGGCCCATGTATAGAATCCATTCAGACAACACCAGGGAGCCGTACTCTGATCGTGCCCTCATCAACGGCGTAGCTCCTACCAAACAGCCACGAAAGATTATAGACGAATCGGTGTCATTGGATCCTATAGGCATAAGTAAGACGACAGATGTTCGCGTGCTACGCGACTTCTAACGTCAGCTGGAGGAGCAGGTCTAGGATTGGGGGAAGAGAGGTTTACTAAGTTGATTGTAGCCATATTACCATCGTTCAAGAAACCGGATTCGGGCAGATTGAATTGGAATACCAGATCATTCCCTCTTAGAAAAAGTGATAAAGAGCGACGAGTATGATGACGCTCACGGTGAGACCCCCAAAGCGAAACTTCCCCATAAAAACAGTAGATTATCTACATAAGGTACCTCGGGTACTTAGTACCTACGTAGAGCGCGTCACTCTAAGAGGTGGCCGCTTCAAGCTAGTATTATCTAGCGTAAGGTACATATAGGTAGAACACCACATATACTACCTTAGCGGCGGGTAACGGATTCTTCGTACGGTCTATAGGCGGTAGCAAATTGGGAACGGTAATTATTATAGTAAATTGAGATTTCACGTCTAATATTATAGACGTTAGTTTAAATTACGGTATCTAGTTTCTAGCCGTCAGCGTATAGTAGTAAATATAGAACGTCACTAGTTTTATTACGTCTTAAGAATAATATTATACGTAATAGTAAACGCTCGTGATACTGCCAAGACTACCAAGCCCTCTCCTCGGAAGTACGGGGCTCCGTATTTAATCAACGCTGTACAGATTCTGGTATCAGAATCAGTCGATTCAGCTGATTTTTTCGCGGAGGTGTTACGCCAGGCTGTAGGGTTTGACATACGTGGGTGGGTGGGTGTAGGGAGCAGGGCGCTGGCATGCTAGACAGGCTGTAGGATGCGCCCCTGACGCGGGGGCGTTTTATATTTCAACGCTAAAATTAAGGTTTTACAGGTATCGTTGATCAAGAACTTCGTTATAGGAAATCGATACCGTTACCTAATTAGACGTATCAGAAACGAGACTCGTTTTCGGCGGTGTTAATAGTTTTTAACGTCACTTATCGGTAACGGTAACTGGACGGTTCTGCTACAGTCCTGAGGAACCACATCCCGCCGCTAAGGTACTCCGTGCAGCGGCATAAGTTGATTTCGAAGCTGAAACCAAAGTAACATGCCGTAATGCTGCATCGGAGCAAGTGCTGCGGAATTGCTTTACCCGGTCGGCGTCCCTTGGGTGAGCCAATGAACGAGGAGCGGCTTTTCAATCCACCTCCAAGACTCTCCATCTCAGTTCTTCCACACCTTGACCTCCTCTCATCTTCACGATCAGACCGCTTGAGACTTTCTTACCAAGGTCACCACAATGGAAGCGTCTAAGGCCCGCCAAATCGTCACCGCTCTCCGAACTCGACTCAATGACGGCCGCTACCTCCTCCCAGTAACCAAGCAGCAGCAAGAAACCCAGAAGGCATCCACGACATCCGAACCCATCTGGGTGAGCGAAGTGGAATTTCCTAAGCCCGTAGAAGAGAACCTTCGCCAGACTGTCCTCAACGTGATCGAACGTTTAGGCGATGGGCACGAAACTTTCACTCCCGTGGATGTAGTCGGCGTCAAAGCAGAATGGGTAGGCTATCGTCACTCAGACCAGCCTCTAACCTCCATACTTTCTACAAAAGAGAATTACAGGGCTTTGGAAAAGGATCTTACCAGTGACGCTGTGCTATTACATGTACACGGTGGACTGTTCTAGTCAGTATCAATCCACCCAATCACCTCGAACTGACCACTCAATCATCAATTCCAGCCTAGGCAGCCCAGCTGCATCTCGCTCCACCACGGCCCTCCTCGCGAAACAAACTGGCGGCCGTTGTCTGTCCGTCCAATACCGTCTCGCACCCCAAAACCCCTTCCCAGCCGCGCTTCTCGACCTCTTCATCACCTATCTCTCACTCCTCTATCCCCTCCCTGGCTCCCTGCACACTCCCATCTCACCCAGCTCGATAGTCTTCACAGGCGATAGCTCCGGTGCGAACCTTTGCCTTTCTCTCCTGCAAGTCATCCTCTTCCTCCGCCGGCAGCGATGTACCTCTGATCAGCTCGTACTATGGAACGGCCAGCAAGTCCCCGTCCCCCTACCCGCCGGTCTCGCCCTCATCAGCCCTTGGGTAGACCAAGCCCGTGCCTTACCATCCTGGCTCAGCGATCGAGAATACGATCTCTATCCCAGCGGACCGCCTCGCGCGACAATGCCTGATTTTCCTTCCTGCGCTGCCTGGCCTTCTGATCCGCCGCGAGGGGATCTGTATTGCGATCTGTCCGCTCTGTGTCACCCGATTGTTAGCCCAACCGCTGCAACTGACTGGAGCGGCGCGCCGCCTCTGCTATTCATCTGTGGAGAGGAGAGAGCCGCTGATAGTAGCAAGGTGATTGCGCAACGGGCTTTTGATCAAGGTGTGAGTGTGGTGTGGGAACAGTATGAAGGTATGCCGCATATATTCATGCAGCTAATGGGCAAACTACCGCATTCGAGGATGAGTATGGAGAGATGGGCATCATTTTGCGTGGATTGCGTGGCCGGAGTTAAGGTGGGGAGTTGTGGGACATTCGTGGAGGTTGAGACTCTGCAGAGGAGGGAGGCAAAGATGTCGAATCTTACAGATCTGACGGTCGAAGAAGCAGTGTGTCGAATGCAAGCCCAGAGGGCTACTCGGAAAGTGTGGTACGGCCCTACCAAAAAGAAACCCAATCTCTAGCAAGACGGCATATGCTATCCCTTGTCTCACCTAGTCATATAGCTCGTTACGCCAAGACACCTTACACATGAGGAAATTCGTGCTGTTCTACCAACACAGACATTACACCTCCTTCCTCCCAACAACAACAATCATATCCGTACTCAGTGCCACGCCCATCTCCCTACACTCCCTACTAGCCTCTCCAATCATCTCTCGCAATTTCGCCCCTTCTTCTTGCCCTCGAGCGTCTAAGACTGCGTGGCTGAAATCTTCATAGGTGGAGAGGGATTTATCGCTATCGAACCTCGCACTAGCTTCCGACATGGCAACGCGGACGGAACTTGTAGCCGTGAGCCCGGCGGATGCGAAGTGCTCAGGGAGTTTGGCGATCCATCTGGCCTTGTGTGAGTAGGGAAAGATGGTTGGAGCCACTATGGTGAGGTAGAAGATAGGAAAGGGTGTATATGTTTGACGAAGCCATAGCTTGGAAAAGCTCCAACCACGGAAAGAACAGCAGGAGAAAGGGAAAGGACTACTGACTCCTTCGGCCCCAGCTTATCCTCCCACCCACTTGCAAAATCCACCAGCGCATTCAATTTCTCCGCCGAAGCCATCGGGTCCGCTTTGATGATACGTCTAGACACCACGTCCAGCTCGTTCCATTGCAGATAGCCTCCTGGCTCTGTCCACAAAATCAACCTGCCTACGCCCTACGATGATGAAAACCCTTACCCACAGTCGGCGAAACCCGAACGATCTCTTTGCGAAGCAAGAAAGGTACTGGAACGCACTCACTCAACATCCTTACGAGATTCCTCAGAAGGGGTCCAGGGTCGTTATTCTTGACAATCAATGCGAAGATGGCAATGTGCACCACATCGTACTTGCCCACCAGCTCCTCTGGTACCTTTTCCGAAAAGGCGTCAAGAGTGTTTATCGTTACGTTTAGAGGCAGCCAGGCTTTGGGCGGGGCTTGGGAGATATCGATGTCGAAGCCGTCGAGCTGCGTGGTTGGGGGTTGGGTGCGAGCGAGGTCGAGGAGGAAGATGCTGGAGAGGGGAGGACGATTACTTTGGCAGGTGGGGTGGGAAGGGTAGGGAGGAATAGGAAATCGAGAAGTACCCTGTCCCTGTACCCACGTCTGCGATCTTCAGGTGCGGGGTTGTGTCTTTGAGAAAGGGGATGCTGGGATGGAGCAGATAGCCTAACTGTTCTTTCCAGAGATGGTGTTGCAAGTTTAACCCGTAGAGAGAGAAATCAGCTCAGGCTAAAAGACATGGCCTCCACGTACCTTACCTCATGGAAGACAGATGTCCCCGCCCCAAGACGTAGGCGTTCTGTGCCGCCATGCTTTCTTTGTTCACGAGATAAAGTTCGGTAGACTATTATTCTAGGGCTACGACGTCGGATGGTGGGTAAAGAGTGGTTGATCAAGAAATGAGGGATGGGTTTCAGATTGAGAATTCAGGTTATACGGACTTGGAACTTGTGTTATGATATCCGTTTCCGGGTAGATAAGGTAGAAAAGTAACGACTGATTAATTGACGTTTCATATGTTACCAAATGATATCATCGGGCATTATGATTGCCTTACATTCCGTCCGTCGCCTAGCAAGGTGTGTACTCCTTTCCGCTTCTAACGATCAGTTTACCTACCTTACTTTACGCCCTAGCTATACGCGCTATGTATAGCTGAGTAACGACGGACTTCTACATTTAACGCGTGGATGGGCTAGGCCATCTAGACCAAGAAGTGATACAGGATGGCTATACATATGCTAACAAACCAAAGCTGGTCCAGATAAATGCACTTGCGAGTACCAGTACGCGAAACTCATGTGAAAACCTCACGCTTCGAGGCCTGATAGCCCACCACGAAAAGTCCCAAGCGGTCAAGGAGAGGAAGGCCGAGAAAGTCAGGACAAAACCCAAGCACGCTAACATACCATCCATCGTCAAGACCATTTGTTGGAAGCGACGCCAGTCCGCAGCGAGCCCGTGGTATATCTCCAACGCCCGGCTTGTCGCATCACGGAGGCTTCCTAGAAGATCCCACTGTATTAGTCTTGGATGGTGAAGAGGTGGACAGCGGGGGATACCTTACCGTTGGACCATTGAGCTTGTGTACTGCGATGCCTTTCACGAATCGCGGCCTTCAAGCAATCGTATACCTCGCGATCCTCTTGCAATGTGACACTACGTAACTCCCAGTCCTTGATAATTCCATCTCGTCTGGGATATCGGGGATGCTGTGCGTTGAGATTTCGCTTCGCAAACTCAAGCGGTGTGAAGCCACTCGCTGTTCTTCTCGTCAGATCTGCCCCGGCTGCGATCAACATTTCTGTGAAATCAATACGGCCTTTGCCTCTGTCAAGAGCATGGAGTAACGCTGAAAATCCAAGGCGATCCTCACATTCTACACCGAGCCCATGTTCGACTAAGAGGGTGGCGATTGGGCTGTTCGATTTGACAGCCCAGATGACTTCGGAGCCGATAGCTTTTCGAGCCCTCGTATCAGATGGCATACCGTCTCTTCGGCCACATCCAGCTTCTAATAAGCACCGGTAGATGGAACGGATCTTCATGACGACCTATGGCGAAGAAGATCGAGTCGGAAGCGTTGAAGGTGGGATTCCTCAATAAGTCCTTCAGTATCCAACATTCGGCCTCGGGGTCACCATTGTACTCTGGTCTTCCGAATTGTATCGAGTGCCACCGTTCCAGGAGATCGTCAACTGCACTTGATGCTGGAAGTATCTCACTCTCGCTCATCGAAGGGCAATAGGTGTCCAACGATGCTCCCGCTTCCGCTAAGGCCGCAACAATATCGACACTGCCACTCCCGGCGGCGGCTCTGATATATGTTCTGTCGTCAGAAGGATGGCACTCGTCAAGATCGAAACCACAATGCAAAAAGGGGTTGATCATCTCCAAAGTGCCCTTGGCGCAAAGAAGCCTCAAGAAACTTTGACGAACTACTGATGTCGCATTCTTGACCTCCGCCACTTGTAAAGGAATGTCAAGTTCGATTGCAGGCGCAACAGCTCTTGCCTGTGGGGCTGATAATTCTGCAGGAGTATGGAACTCCGAGAGCTGGGCATGGAGACATTGTTGAAAGCTTGGGAAGGCCCGAGCTAGCGCTGCTAGAACCCACAAATCGACACCCTCCATTTCCTGGAGCGTGAAGATATCGACATATGATAAGACAAAATCCTTGAGGAACGACAGGCCATTCTGTGATTGAAAGATGAGAGAACAGGCCGAGTAGCCATTCGAATCACACAGGGTGAGATCTGAACCTGCTCTAATGAGGAGGCTCGCGATTGGTTGAAGCTTATGCTCGAGGCCGCTCGTCAGACTCATCAACTCGCAGCATAGATGCAGAGGGGTACTGTCACGCTGTCAGTCACTGGCGCGAGTACATCTTATCAGGCTACAACATACCTCCCATTAAGACTTCGAACATCCGAATCTGCCCCTTGCTCGATCAAAAAGTTGCAGAGCTCCGTCGAGTTCGCGTTGGTAGAGAGACTGTTGTAGACGGCCTCCTGCGTGCCCATGGGCGTCAGTAACACTCCCAATTTTCGAAGGCGAAGGCTCACAGGCTTACATGAAGGAAGGTATTCCCCCAGGGTGCCAAGATGTCTGTAGGCTTTGCTTCGCCGTTCGCAAATAGTGTCTCCAGTCCAGAGATGTCACCGTTGTGTAGGCAATCGATGAGCAAAGGGTTTTGATTGTAGGAGCGGGATCCCAGACTCAACGAGATTGACGGTGATCCGCATTGAGAGTTCCTCAGACCGAAACCAAGCTCAATGATCTTATTAGCGATCCAGGGAGCGGGATAAAGTGTAAAGGTTACGGCACTTGAGGTTCGATGATCCTGCTTTCTGCAAGGCGTCTGTTCCGTGCGCTGCGAGATTTTTCTGACGGTCATTGTTCCGACGGTCAAGTTGTATATTGCCAGGTTCCAAGACTCTGTGACTGATCTTGTCGCTTTCTGTGGCCTCTTCGAACCTCTTGCCGTACCCCATGGTTGGAGTAGATCCTGAGAGGTCTGCCCGTTCTTGGAACTATCGTCATAGGTTGAAATTTCATGACTGCTTCCTGCTGACCTCGGCTTGGAATAGGGCTTACACGACGTCCTTGGGTTTGTGGATGGCTCCGAAAGATCTTTCTGCTGAGGCGTCATCGATAGGACACTGTGATTCATTGGCAAAAACCTGAGCAGCCTCAGTGCTGATTCCTGCTGCAAGTTACACTGGTCCGTTGGGAGAGTCTGAATTTGCTGCGAGGTCGCACAAGCAAGGTCTGCTGGTCAGTCTTCTGGTCGGTCTCCTGAAGTTTGTTGAACCCTTCCAAGTTCATTCTGTAACAGCGAATTCAAGGAGCTTGCGGACGTCACGAGCTGAGAAATATCGGATGATCGCGATTTGATTTCCTTGAAGATAAGTTTTGATCGAGCACTGCCCAGCATGAGACTCCGATGGAGTAGATCGTCACCATTTCGGGGATCTTACTTGGAAAGAATGCAGAGCAGGAAGTTGATCGTTTCTAGATGATCCGACAACAGATTCTCATAATTCTCCACTTCTTCGGCCGAGAAGAAGACGCGGATCCGCACGGACATATGTACCCTTGACAACGACTTCCCATTAAGACTGTTCTGCAGTCTTGAGATCTTTCCTTCCAGAGCCAGGAGGTCTGTTTTCATTATCGTAGCGATATTGGTCCAGTCCCTCTGAAGGTCCGTACCCAAATGCTCGTCCCCGATCTCATTACCAACCTTCTCAATCTCCGAAACCACTCTACGTAATCTTTCTATCTTGGCAAAGAGTCTGCGAATATGATCGGGCGCATTCTTCAATGATTGTGCTATGTTGTGGATCTTGGTACAACTGCTAAGAGTTATCGCCGACAGACTCGCGATGCTGGCAGAGAAGCCTACGAAGGCCAATGCCGCCGAAGCTGGATCCATTATAGAAAACCAATCAGAAGGCTCTTGTTGTCTCGCAAGGACCAACGGATCGTTGTGCAAGATGCTGCCGTCGGAGCGCGGATCAGATAACTTTTAATTATGGAGAAAAGAACTCTCAAAGCTGTCGAGGAGTGAGGTGGAGATATATGGCCGCACACAGACTGGAGACGCTTAGGAGGTTAAAACATCTCTTATTTCGTCCTCAGCTTCGCCCCTTGCGATTGGCTATCGAGTTCTCCAATGCGATGCACTCCCTGTCTATAATTGTCTCTGAAACGCCAACCGCTGATTATGCAGGTACCCGAAACCAGCAGAATAGCAGAAAAATCATGATGTATAAATCTAGGGTTTTCCAATCTCACCATATGCGGGCTCCCTACAAGGGACAATCTCACACGATTTTACAATATCTTCGTTTCCACGTCATCTAGTCATCGAAAACTATTCAGAGAGCGAGCCATGGATCCTGCTTATAGACAAAGCTCGCCACACAGGGTTTGAAGATAAGTAACTTGGTACCGTTCCTCACGAAGTTACCCATCCAGTCCCAATTAACATCACCACCGTCTCCTCTATTCACTATGGTACCCTCCGGAAATACAAGAACATCATAGGGCACCATTTTGGGACTTTGTCGTTGGTAAAACTTGACCACAAATCTCTCCACGGTCCCGTTGGCATTGAAGTGGTACTCGAGCTCGTTGTTGATTACAACGACATTGTATCGACTCTGATGACGCTCCGCAAAGACGTGATGGCAGAGACGGAGGACCCATGCGCTGCGGGCGATGTGGTCTTCCACCGAACGTGTGATCGTTTCCGGCAACTCGGAAGCGGAAGACTGGATGGATGGGGTGAGACCAGCGCGATTATTCTCCTCGGGCTGCTTGTCGTGCTTTTCGTGATATGGACTTGGACGCTCGGTATCAACTGTGATATAACGCCGTCTTCTGGTGATCAAAGCGACCAGAGTGAAGATGAGAAGTACTGCGCTGATCGACCACATGAAGCTGGGAAACATAGTCTAGTGGAACTTAGCGGGGGGTAGTATTCTATGGAATATTGCGAGCCAGTTTTACTCACGGGAAAGCTCCCAACTTACCCAAAAAGCGGTTGTCACATATAGGTATCGGGCATGAATACAGCATGGACGCAAGTAAGAAAACCGTATGAGCAATTCTTGGGTTGGATCATCCATTTCTTAAACGCAACTCGAGAAGGATGGGACGAAAATAGAGGGGGTTAGCCAAAGAATTGGCTTGCCCCTGCGTGGCCTGCGCCTCCTAGCATGGTGACAGGCCAGCCAATCTATCCTGCCGATCGCCATCCAAGGAGTGCATGTTGCATCATAGCCGCCGTCGCTGACGTTGATTGTTGGGGGCGGCGTACTATTCCACGGGCTCTTGCAGCCCTACCTCGCTCCACGAGCCAATCAGACGTGTCGTCCCCCATGAATTTCCCTCTCGTTCAAACGGTCTTTGATGCTTTTCAAGCAACGGCGACTCCATTTTGGTCGAATTCGGCTCCAACCTACGCTCCTAACCGATACCAAACTCTTCCGACTCCTAGCCTCCAGAGGCAAGGCTTGCGATCAAGTTTACTGATTATGCGGATCCTTGCGCCGCCTCTGACGCAGGTAGAACTTCCCATACGCATTTTGACACACAACATCCGCTATGCAGCAACATCACTCGAGAGGAACGAGAGGCCATGGCATGAGCGACTGCCTTTGATAGTATCAGAGTTATCTTACAATACCCAATTCCTCACTGGAAGCACTCCCAATAATGAATCGATTTTCCCCGAACCATCCGCCCAGACTGCGGCCGGAGCAGCCTTCATATGCCTACAAGAGGTCCTGCACGGGCAGCTGGTCGACATACTAGCTGGTCTTAACGACCAAGATATCTCCAAAGACAGCTCTAGCCCCTCCGCCGGTCCGATCTGGGCACACATCGGCATTGCCCGTGAGGACGGGCTCGAAAAAGGTGAATACAGCCCCATTCTGTACCCTGTCCGGGTATTCTCCCTCCTCCACTTCGAAAATATCTGGTTAAGTTCAACGCCGCACGAACCGAGTAAAGGGTGGGATGCCGGCAGCCCGCGTATCCTCACAGTTGGGGTGTTCGAGCACAGAATCACTCGACAGCGGATAATGGCTTGTTGTACCCATCTCGACAATCAAGGCGGCGAAGCTCGCAAGCAGAGCGTTCGTCTCATCCTCGAAACAATCGAGCGTATCCGAAATCAGTGGATCACCGCCATCTGTGCCCCGGATGGTAAGCTGGAGGATCGATCCGGGGAGATGGGCGTCTTTTTAGCTGGCGATTTCAATTCTCTGCCAGAGCAGGAAGCGTATCTTGAGATGGCGCATAGTGATCTGATGTGCGATCTCCGCGAGCATGTGGAATCGAAAAATCGTCGCTATGGTGAGGATATCACGTTTACGGGTTTCAACAGGGATCAAGATCCAGAGGATCAAGGCCGGATTGACTTCATTTGGCTGGGGCCGAAAGAGACTGTCGTAGGCCGAGGTGGTCTTTATGAAGTCGGAGTTTCCAATCCTGCGCTTGCAAGGCCGGGGCTGTGGTGGGAGGTGCGAGGATATGCTGTGTTGCCTAATGTTTTTGAAGAAGGAATTTATAGCAGTGATCATCGAGCTGTGGTTGGGGACGTCTGCTTACATGGGGTAGTCTGACTTGAACCGCCTGGGGAATTGAGGCTAGACTTGTGCGGTCACGCTGAGAGAGTGTTCGCTCTTCATGCCGAGGACTTTATGTGTATGGAAGCCCTCATCCTAGAATTCTGGGTATGGTCATCCATTGGACATTGTATCATCTCATGATTTTCAGGTGTCGAGAACGAATCCTACGCAGCAACACTCACCCACCTAGCAAGAATGATTCTATTCAACAGTACGGCTATAGTGACACAACAGGACTATATTGATATATACCCTTACTAACAGCTATACGATTAATAATTACCAGTAGCTATATAATAAAGTAATACTACGATGAACAATGGCGACGGCAATTCACAGTGTCATGTGACATAAGTTGTCGGTTGGAAAAGACGTCTGATTTGGACGATGTCGATGCTTCTATGGAACAGAAGTTGTCGTTAGAGTTCCTCATGGTGAAGAGGAGGATAGTCGTCATGGTGCCAGCGCCGTCCTGTCGCAACTTGGATGCGGACAGTCCGGTTCCCCCACTGCTCCATTAGCCACATTGCGAGCAGGCGATTGTATTTCTATATCGGCATGTAGGTGATGCTCGTGATAGGCTTATATATGCATGCTCGTACGTGAGTCGTATCTCTTTCAAATGTTTTGAACGATGGGATGAAGGCGATAGGATGTCAGGGCGGTAGGATAGGAGGCGATAGGCAGGGTGATAGGTAGGTAGGTAGGGCCTGGGAGCTTGGAGTCCTCCACATCGATTCCCAGGAAATTTTCCAGTTGGTTTACCTAGCGATCGACCAGAGTTTTCCAGCGCGGAGCCTGTAAGCGTATACTGTATTTGCGATAATGGCACGACCTGGCGCGCCTATCTATTCTTCCCTTTCTTAACAGACTTCCACTCGATACCGAGCGTGCTAACAACGGCCAGACATGCAAGACCTAATGCAATATGAAAAACGTTCACAAGAGCCCCGTTATAGGCGCCCAGCACCCGATCGCGGAATTGTGCTGGGACCGCTTTAATAAAGCCTGTCGCACCATAATTCAATACTAAGTTCGGGTCTAGTCCTGGTATTTCTATGGCCAGATTGCGGGTTAACTGGTTAAGGAACACATTTTGCGTAATGGATAGGACGACGATACCGCCGAAGATCTGTGTGAAGCTTAACAGGACCAGTGCCGTGGGCACCGTGGAGTCATCAAGAACGGTTTGTACGGCGATGAAGGGCGGTTGGAAAGCCATTCCGATGCCGAGCCCGTAGAGGGTTTGATACGAGATCCACTCTCCGGCACCTGTGTTAGGCGTGAATGTACTTATGAGCCCTACTGCAACAGCCGCAAAAACGCTGCCGAGCATCAAGACCGGACTGTAGTAGCCGATGAAACTCGTCAAAAGACCACCGGTTAGCGCCGTGATGGCCATGGCTACGGCCAAAGGTAGGTACATGAGACTAGATCCAAATGTGCTTGCCCCGCGCACTGCCTGGAAATATAAAGGTAAGTAGTAGGCAAGCACCCAAAGAGTCGCGAAATTGCAAAAGGTAATGAGACTAGCAAAGGCGACAGTCCGCTGACGCAGCATCTTCAGTGGGACCATGCTGTTGTCTCCAGCCCTGTGTTCCACGACAACGAATATGGCAAGGAGCACGAAGGCCATTGCGAGCAGAAGGATAATTCTCCAATTGGCCCAAGAGTATACCGTTCCCGCCCACTGCAGGGCAAGTACCAAACACACTGTCATTGGTACCTCTATGCCGAAGCCTTTCAAGTCGAGGCGCTCCAGTCTAGCCTTGCTGTTGAGATGTCCATTTTCGGGTCGACGGATATGATCGATGCTGAAGAATACTATAACAATGATAGCGACGCCCAGCGGGATGATGATGTAGAAGCATACTCTCCACGACGAGTAATGAGCTATAGTTCCGCTGATTAAGGGACCAAAGGCCAGGGCGGCACATTCTACGCCGCCGCAAATTGCAAGAAAAATGGGCCGGCGCTCGAGTGACGTTGTATGTGCGATGATGATGTATATGCCCGCATTTATGCCAGCTGCTCCTAAACCGCTCAGTGCGCGTCACATGATGAATGCTGTGGACGTTGGAGCCGCGGCGGTCAGAACTGTGCCAATGACGAAGACGAAAATTGAGGACATGTAAAGTGTCTTCATCGAATAGAAGGAGTACAGTCGTCCAAAGATCAACATTGGTGCAGATAGTGCAAGCAAGTATGCTGTTTGATACCATCCGAGGTCGCTGAGAGCGTTGAATTGATTTGTGATGACCGGGCTCAAGGTACCTATACAGCTGCTGTCATAACCGACGAAGAAATTTCCCAGAAAGAGGCATATGAACAAAAGGGCGAATCTGATCCCTGTGGGACCGTGGACATTTTCCGACTCTTCGTCAGCCGCAGATCCAGCTTCTTCTTCGGCTCTGGCCTGTTCTTGCGAGCTGGTGGATGTCTGCGCAGCCTGATCACCATCCTCTAGCTCTATCGCACTGGTAGCAGTCTTGGGATCAACAACGGACTGTAGCTCCATATTGAGCTACGGTGGTCTTATTTTCAAATCTGTGTGCAGCGCCAATAATAAATGGTACAGTCAATGCGCAAGAGGCATTGTCTCGTAGCTGGGGACAAAGACTCTTGGGTCGTGCTGGGTCATGTGTCCTTCACCTCTGCCATCCGTGGGTTCTCTTTGACCAAGCGCAAGAATCATTCCATGAGTCTGCTACAGTCAGACCGGTCTGTAACAAGGGATATCGTATTGCACACCCTACGTAGTCAGCCGCGCTAACGCGAGGGGACTTCTTTAATGACTTACTTTTATCTATAAATCTATAGTGTAGTAGATGGCTAGCAGGTGAGCCCTTCTAATTTGCCCATCTAATTTCTCCATCACCTTGACCTATCTTCACGTTAGAAGTTAAACCTTAGAAAGTTAGCTCCGGAGAGTGTGACTTACTGCCGAAGGATGGCTACTAAGCGAGGTGTAGAACTCGGAAAGCCTAAGCGGGCCGAAGAACAAGCTTTGTCAGCCTCGTCGCCGGAAAGTGGCAATGTGGGTACTACGTACTTCGAAATTGGTTCTGCTTGACCACTCACAACATGTGAGACATAGTCTTCGCTCTTCAGCTACCATCGGATCAAGAGGCTAAATGCGATGATCCTACACATCACTCCGTAGCTGCAGGCCTGCAGCTGATGTTGGCTCACATGGGCAGCGCACCGCCTACTACAACAGTAATGTACATAATAACCAGCCCCTGCAGTGTACCTTCTTCATCATTTGCAGATTGCCTCCACATGTCACGCTACGCCGCGCCAGCCTGCACGTATCCTTGCATGTTCTCTCGATTGCGACAGTACCCGTCCAATGGGATCGAAGTGTTCCCAGTCCCTTGAAGATGTTTCAGACTGTTCGAGGGTTATTTTTTTCCCGACGACAAGCTGAAAGGCACCAGCACGGCACAGCCTGAAGAGCTTGCATCGCGAGTCCGAGATCATGCTGCGCGTTTCTGTTTTCACACCGGCTCAGCTATGGTATCCGTTCACTTGGATATTGCCAGGTAGCATCGTCAAGCTGAACTACTTGTGGTCTTCTGCGTGCCCATTTTGAATAGCACTCTCTATTTCCTGCTACTACTGCTGCGCTCGATCAATCACAGCCTTGTCCACTCATTCGAGCAAAACACCACCGAAGCTCATAAAGAAGATAGGTACGTTCCTCCCAATAATGCATGTCGCCAAGGTCCAAAGCTAACAGCTAAACAGTACTCCCGTTCCCTTAGACCCGAGGAGTAGAAATGGCAAAGAAGGAGAAAAAAGACAAGGCGGCGAAGAAGGGCCAGCAAGCTCCCCCGACGCCTCGACCTGAGATGATGCAGTCGCCCCAGCCAAGGTTTGGACCCATACAAAACGCTTCCTAGGGTTCATCAAAAACAGCCCAATTACATATGAGACAGATCGGCCTAACGGGGACACATATATATAGTTACCAAACCGCGCCAATGTCTCCACAGCAAACTGGATATGCATCCCCACCACCAGTAGGGCAACCCCCATGAAAAATTCCACCAATGGTCAGCGCTGAAATACGTCAACAGATGCAATACACGCAAAGCCAGCCGCAGGTCATCAATAATTACTACACCGTCGCCCCTCCGGAAAAGAAGAAAGAGAAGAGTTGTTGGGCGACGACGTGCGGATGCTGTTTATGGACTTGTAAATGTCTAGTCTGCTTTGGGAGCATTATTTAAGGGACGATTAGTTACAATTAAGGTATTGAGTGGTCCGTGAGCTGGATGCCCTACACGCCAGGATAGACGGGCCATTATTCTATCACGAGCGCTCTAGATAATGGTTGGAACGATAGCACCGGAGGATTCATTGCAGTGTGCATAATATTGTTCTCATATAACATACCTAGGAACCGCACCGCATACGAAGCCCGTTCATCGGCTTCAAGGCCTACTACGCTATGGTGGATGTGATTGTGCAGTAGATACAGAAATTGTTACCAATGAACATCGAGGATATGAGCGCTTAGCCGGAGTAGTCGATATGTTTCTCCCTACTACGACATACTCACCTCATACTTACTACAATTCCGCTACCCTGCGCTATGTATCCTATTCAAAGTGATACACACTCCCTCAAATCCTTCAAAGTAATCAAACAACCAGATCGCCATCCAAAGACTTTTCTCGTCCTCCACCTCTTGCAATTTGATGAACTGGTGGCCAGAAATTGGTTGTTTAGTCGGCCGTGTGTACTTCACAAGTACTTTGTCAACTTAGAGATGAGGTCGTGCTGAACCGGTAAGGTTTCTGGAAATCCCGATGATAGGAAGGGACAATTCCCATCAAGGCATTCTGTGCCATCGTAGACAGACATCAATTCGCACCGTGACCGGACATCGGAGAAGCAGGATGCATTCGAGGATACATCCTACCTCTAGCAGTCTCTTTAACTTTGATCGCTGGCGTATCTGATCATCCAAACCGTGATTTATGGCCATGCCATGATGCCTCGGCTCGACCCATACATCGTAGATTTAGATATCTAGGTATATCTTGCCTGGCATGGTTCGAGTTGAGACGGTCGGCTTATGGTTGTAGTTATGTTTCATGTACACTAGAATAGTCCAATCAATCGGACGCAAGGACGGTCTATTGATGATGCACATTCGAGTTGATCAACACATCTCTGGGGTTTGCGGGGAGAAAGCCAGAGGCTTGTCTGATGCCCGCACTAGAAGTAGAGTGCGCCAGTGCCAGATGTTGAGCCTATCACGGTGAATGGCAGCAGGAAATAAAGGGGCAAGCGTGACGGACTTGCCCACAACAGGGTAAGGTAGGGCCAAGCCCCCAAAACAGCCCCCCCTGGCCACCCCTGGAATGCAGACTGAGAGGAAGCAACGAGGTGTTGTCTGTCGAACGCATGCTTCCTCACCCTCCTGCTATCCTTCCGCTACCCATCCTGTCCATACCTACTCTTGTATCCTAGGAAACTGATTCTTCCCTTGCATCGCCCTACGCTGCATCTTCAGTTTTCCCTGCTTGACCCACGTTGAACGTTGAGCATTGTATTCGGCGCTTTCCCAACATCGAGATCTTGTTTCGTCCTCATCCAACATCGCTTACACCTCACTTCTATTTGCAACCACGAGTATTCCGCAACACATCACAGACATATCCCGTAGAGAAGACGCCCTTTTTGGAGATTCTGGTGACAGTCGAGAGAATATAACGAACTGGAGTGGTACCGTTTGCAGATATGTCGCTTATACAGGTGCATGGGCAAGCTGCAGGTTCGTGCACTCTGACATCCATTTTTGGCAGCATATAAGCGCTGGCTTGCGACCACTCCTCGCACAGAATCGCGGCGTTACCCAAACCTGTCGACACGCCTTGTTTCATCACTCCCTGATAGATACAAAATGGGCCAACTGAAACGCTCTCCTGCCCAAAGCACCCTTCGAGCACTCGCTAACAACCCCTTTGCAACGACAGAATCCGGCAGACAAATATCGCCCGGACTCACAACCAATCTTCCTTCAAATAATCCTTTCCGAAATCGGACAGTGTCACCAACCAACAGCATCCCCTCTCCTATAAACAACACGTTTGGCACCGTCTCAAGTACTGCCCCTGAAAGGCCAACGTCACGCAATCCCTTCCTTGATCAGCCGGAGAAGAAGAACTCGACTACGGTACACGTCCGGTCAACATCACCAGAGGAAGGAGCTTCAAGAATGGCTGGTCGAGCGTCTCCACCAAAGCCTGCTTTTACAGGCCATGCGGTAGATCTATTCGTTGGTCTCACTCCTGGTGCGCTGCTTACTGAGACTGACGAGTGGTACTAAGGACAACCTCACACTTGATAATTCTCCACCGCCCCAGGGCATGCCTCCACCATACAGCAATCGCGCTCCACGCGCGGATATCATGCCTCTACAATCTACCGAGAACCTCCCTCCTAAGACCAGGAACGGCTTGGCCGGACATCATGCGACCCGATCACAGGAGGAAGGACATCATCGACCACGCACCGGCGCAAAGCCTCGAGGGCCTGAGCTTGACATCTTTGCAGATCCCCCTACACCTGAACAACACAGATCACGAGGACACAGAATGAGGCGGAACTCGGAATCCTCCATCAACAGCAGGGTTATGAGCCCAGAAGAAGAACGGAAACGAAGAGAACGCCATCGTCGTGAGCGAGAGGCTAGACATAGAGATGGCAAGGGCAGGCCACCAACATCGTCGAGATCGAAGAAACCAAACAAGCAGGTCGACATCATTGATTCTCTCGATGTTACTAGTATTTTCGGGACTGGCGGTGAGTCTACCAGCCATTGCGAACGATTGTGTGAAGAACACTCTCCTGACGTCTACAAACAGTATTTCACCACGACGGACCCTTTGACGCATGCAATCCCCACCGCAATCGCAAAGGTCAACAACGAGCACCAATGCAAGCTTTCGCGAAGGATTCGGCCAATATGGCCATTGGTGGCTCTGGCCCGGTCAATAAAGATCTCAACTTCGCGCAGTTCCATGGCCGGGGCGCTGAAGGCTTTACCGACTACTCAACATCAGGCGCGAAAGCTCTGCAAGAGCCGATCAACTTGGAGCCCTATACAGACTCCAATGTCTCAGCCAGAGCAACTCCAGGAGTTCGAGGGAATATCGATCGAGCGTCAAGTTTCAACCCCACCGCCCGGGTTGACAAGATCCATGGCGAGGAGAGCATGGGTTTAGGTACCACAACACATCTTGAAGGAGCACCTGCAGCCCGAGCTGCGATTGTACGCCGCGAGTCAGAAGCTGACCAGGTTCCGGCCTCAGGAAATGCTGGCGGTTTAGGGAGAAAGCGAAGTCTAGCACAGAAAATCCGTGGCATCAGCAATGTCAACCGCAGTCACGGAGTAGGACCGTCAGGAAGGATCACAAGCCCAGAAGGCACTTACGAGCGTATGAATGTTCCTACGAGCCCAGGAGACCCACCGAGACCGGGCGGCATGCCCAACATCAGAGAGACGAACCCTTTCTTCAACAGCTACGATGATGAATACGAGAAAAAGGGCCAGAAGATTCAGATTGCTGAAGAAAGGAATCGACGTGGCAGCATCGGCGGTGGTGAAGACCAAATCAACGTCAGATCTAGGGCCAAGAGTAGCCCCAAGCGTGCCATCGGTCCGGGTATGCTGGAGAGAAAAATCACAGGTGACGGTCCTACGATCGCGCCGGCGGAGACTGTTGGTGGGGGAGGTGGCGGATTCATGAGCCGCGTCAAGAGTTTGAGGGGTGGGAAAAGATCGAGGCCAGAGAGGAACATGTTCTAATTGGTGCGTCGATGTTTTCAAAGGATAGAGGTTGGTTATTCCGGACCTTGATCACACGATGGTCACGATACGATCGGTGACTTGGTCTGGACGCTCTACATGATACTGTTTTCCCTCTCGTTTGTTCTGATCGATATGTCGCTCTACAAGGTGATGGCACAGGCGGAAAACTCCTGCCTTTGGCGTTCTCGTAAAGGTTGATACCAGGATAGACTGCTTATAGTCGAGTTTGAAGAGCCAATGCACTCTTGACTTGATAGAGTTTGGTATTGTGATCTTGTGCATGCAGCTGTTTCTGTTGCAAATCAGCCTGTCTACGTGAAGCCTTGTCCACGGTGTAGAAGTTGATCGTGAACCCCCGACGCTATGCCCAGCACACAAGTACCCTTTCCTCATCTACCAGAGGTATACCAACCGTCCCTCCCCGATTCCCCCATCCCCTTCCTCCCTCCCTATATTCCATCCATCCCCATCCCCATCCCCATCCCCTTCCCCCTCCCCCCCATCCTAACCCCCCACCCATATCCAAACCCCCCCTCCCCGCTTCTAATCCTGCACCTCCGGCGGCTTCCCCACCGGCGCCACCATCCGCTCAATCATCATCCCCCGCACCCTCTCCCGACACTCCCCCATCCCCACACTCATATACGCCAGCAGGGGCGGGTGCCCGATGTAAGACGCGTAGCTGTCGCGGTGGATGTTGGCCGTCCATTCGTGCTTTGTGGTGTCGGCGTGGCCGGTGCCGATGTAGCGGGCTTGGAGCTGCTCGAGCTGTTGTTGGGTGCGGAGTTTGTCGGCCTAGGGGGGGGAGGGGGTGTTAGTGGGGAGGGGAAGGGGAAATGGGGGGGATGGGAGGGCGTACCATTATGGGTGGGTTGGGGTGGAGGGTTGTGAAAGTTAGTGATGGAGGGTTGGAGGGTTATTGGTTTTAGGTAGCGGAGGGTTGGTGTTGGGCTGATGGGTTTCGTGAGGTGGTAGAAAAGCAACGATCTTTTATTCACTGCAAACTGCAAGACAAGCCACCCGAGAAGCTCTACCTTTGTATCAAAACTACCACGCAATGGGAACTTTCATACCACGATATTGAATCCGATCCGCATCTCACAGCATTCTCGCTATAATACCAAACATGGACACACCTCCCTCCCCACCAACCCAACAACCCACCACCACCTCGCCTCCATCCAACCACCTCCCACCCCAACCCCAACCCCCCACCTCCATCCCCCTCACCTCCCCCTCCACCTCCATCCCCCTCACCTCCCCCCTCCGCACCCACCCCAAACGCCTCCTCCCCCCCACCCTCGCCTCCACCTACCCCCACGGCCACATCTCCGGACACCCCCGCCCCCCCACCGCCCAACGCGCCTTCGACGCCCGCCGCACCGAGATCCTGCGCACGATGAGCAGGGAGGAGATTGAAGCGCAGTATGAGAGTGTGGCGGGGAGGGTGCGGGAGGTGCTGGCGGAGAGGGAGGAGAGGGGGAGGGAGGTGGAGGGGGAGGTGGAGAAGTTGAGGGGGGAGAGGGAGATTGAGAGGAGGGTTTGGGAGAGGGTTATGGGGGGGGTGAGGGGGGAGGGGGGAGGGGGGGAAAGGGTTTTTGGTGCTGGGTAGGTTTGAGGTTGGCGAGGTGTGTGGGATGTGTGAGGGCTAAGTTCCAATGATATCCGTTGTGGTATTTGAGATGTTTGGAAGCTGGGTATCGTCTTTCTGCCTCGAGGGTGGGAGTTTTTTTAAGCTGAGTCGGTGCTAGGTGCTATGAACATGGGAGGAACATCGATCCCCTTGACTACGACTACAATTGCTGCAGGGATTCTCAAGCACGATATTCTAAGGACAGGACGTATGGCTGGCGGCGCCGCGGAATTCTTCGCTTGACTCTTGGAGTGAGTGGCGTGTGTTTTGTGAAGGGTGGGGAGATGGGACATGGGACTGAAGGTATGCGTTATGCTAAGACTATGAGTCTGAACGTCTTGACCTAATTATGGGGAGTAGAGCTTAGAATGAGTGCAAATTGGTCGCAAACTCATATTCGAGTTGAGGTCAATGATATTTTGAACTTGCCTTGAAAGGAATAATTATGTACGCATGATATTCTATTTCTTTTAAAGACAGTCGAAAAGGATCGGAGATACCATTATAGAAAAAAAAAACATACACTACAGCTTCCAAGCTCGTGCCAACTAACAACATCACTTCAGCGAGCGTCGTGTTCTCATGCGCGCTGTTGACAGAAGGGAGATGACTTTGGACTGGACATGGAGGAAATGCAATGCAAGAATCGACAGCCAAATTCGGGACATCCTCTACGATTGAACTTGAATCCCTCTACTCGGATGAAACGCGGGCGTTCTGGGTTGGGATCTGAGTATGTGGATGGTGAACAGTAGTGTTGTACAGTGAAATAGGCCTGGCGCTGATACGATTCCTTCGCCTTGCGTTGATGAGGAGGAGCAGTTTTTCGTTGGATGGCGTAGACCCAGCGAGATCTATATTTCATATTGGGACTGTCCTAATACGAAGGAGAATATCTATTTTTCTAAATATCCTGGTGCTATTTGGACTCTGTTCTTGGGTTGTAAGCCAATTTGAATGGGTTATATGCAAGAAGATGAGTTTTTCTTAGCAGCGAGCAGTATTCAGTCTACAGTGTTCAGTTTTGTCTTGTGCAAGAAATAGTAAACCTTCACGTACCCTGTCAATACTTATGCCAGGGACGTTGAGTCGTCGTACAACACTATTCTTCATTCGTGAACATGGTTCAAGCCAAGCCAGGATTCATACCTTCCAATGCCTTGCAATCTCTGTGAAAATGATATACAGCCAGCAGAACATAACAGCTATAGGTAGAAAGCCTCAATAGCTACAACAATCGGCACATCAATCTTTGCGAGCGATGCCACAGGCTGCTATTCGCCATTTTACCTTGGACTTCATTAGGGTTGAGACATTTGCTATCTCGTTTCCTTTTGACCACGTAGAGATTCCAGAGTGCGTTTAGTGAGCGGGAGATTCCTATCTAGTAGTGAGCTCCGTATCGTCAACAACAATTCTAACAGGGATTGGCAAGTTGAGGTCTGGGACGCTCTGCATCCGCTTAGAATATTCTAGTTGTTGACCATGGTAAATCGTGGGACACTTTTTCATTGAGAGCATTACGATCGGAGGGATAGAGCTATGGGCTGCTATAACATTTTCGTGTACATATACCCCAACGAGTAAAGGCTCGTGGGAAGTTTCGTTTGTACCCGTGGGTGTAATATTCTATGTTTGATTACAAGTATTCTATCCTAGAATAAGCTATGTATTGATACGTAATTTATAATATGCATAACTTCAGCAAACAGCTCCCGTTCAAGATTATAGTCTTGCAGCTCCTGGTTCACAAGCACACCTCATGGAAAGTTCACAACGCTCTCGAGCTCATATTATCCTCGAAGCAGCTCGCCATGCTGCCAACGGGGACATACCAGTCCTCCGCCAGCTTACGGCTGCTAGACCGGATGCATTGAAGCTCGATATCAGTCTAAGAATCCTTTTGACATATCTACCCACAGGCACAGAGCCCGAGCTCTATACTGATTTCCTCCGCGACCTTATTGCCACTCCTTTCGATTCTCCGTCTCAGATACCGCCTCTTCCATCCACATCTCCTGAGCAAGGAATATCAGACGAAGAAGCACGCGTTCGCGTTCGGAGATTACGTCTAGCTCCTCTCGTGGACCAGTCTTCGCATTTTGATCAAGCGGCCGACCCTCTCACCCTCTTCCTCCTACATCAAGCGCACAGGATTGACGCAGAAACGGGCTCGTTGGAGCTCGTGTCACAACTCTTGGAACCCTTCGTTGACCATTCAGAGACGTTACGCTCATGGATGATATCCAATCTCTTACCGCTTTTGAGACTGGACTACGAATATTACCCTCATTCAACATCAATCTACAGCCTAGAGGACTTTGAGAAGCTTGATGGAAGCATTGTTGTTCAGTCGCTTCTCTCTAAGGCAGTACAACAAAATGATCCTGGCGACACACAGAAGATAGGCAGAGACCTAAGAGGCCTGGTGGGACCATGGATGTATGGCGAAAGTACAAGGAAGCGTCGGAAACTTCGTCAAAGAAGCAGACGGAAAAGTTCCATTGCTGGAAGTCTCGCTGGAAATACTACGGAAGACAGCAGCGAGTGGTCTCATGTGAATGACTGGCTTCTGGAGCTTTCAATACGCGATTTCCAAAAGGCCGTAGACGCTGCAGTGCAGTGGGATGGTCCAAGCGACGTCGATTATGGCGACTGGGCTGATGCGAGTCAAAGGTTGGACGAGCAGAAGCTACAACTAGCGACTCGCCGATATGCACAAGCGAATATAGCCTTGCTCTATGCCACGAATGACTCCTCTCTTGAGACCATCATAGGCTCACACCGTACTTTGGTACAAACAGCGAGACTCATGGGCCATGAGGAGCCACCAGATCTCAAGAGGACCGACACACCCATTGTCAGTGGATTGACTAGTGATTACCTAAACAGTCTTTCCCCAGTTCATCTTCTGCATAACGCACTCCTAGCATCACGGAACCCGTTCACTTCACCCACCGACCAATCAATGAAGCTTTTCAATCTTGTTCTTTCATCGTGCTACAAGCTCCTGAATTTGGGAAACATGAAGACATGTCGAAGTGTTGCGGAGTTGTTTGTTTTTGGCAGCGAACCGGATCAAATTGCGGAGATTCGGAAGACGTTGCACAAATTGAAGGCAGAGAAGATGGATGAAGGAGTCTGGGCTACGATCCGGAGACAATTTCTTTGGCTATGGAATTGGGAACAGCGGTCGGATGAAATGGCAGAGCCTATGGGAATCTTCAGCAAAGTGGCAAGAGCTGACTTGGAGAATGAGGTTCTTCGAGCCATGCTAGACGGAGGATCCTACGATCTCGCCGCGAACATCTACTGCAACCAAGAGCGCCCGCCACTACCGACCGGCAACCTAGAAAGCACAATTATGAATGCAGCGCTGTCGTCGTACGATGCGGCTAGCAACGGAAATCGAACAAGGGGTGGTGTTCTCAAAGCTTCAGATATCATATCGAAATTTCGTAATTACTTCCCAAACTCGACGTCATTTGCGCAGACCGGTGCACTGGTACGTGCAACCCACGCCATGTCGTTCTACTCCTTGACCCTCCAGCACGGAGTACCCTTCCAACCTGTCAACATTCGCGCTCACAACGACCCTATTTCCTTGATTGGCAAAATCCTGAGCCAAAACCCCCGAAGCTACACGCATTTAGATGACTTACTTGAGATTGGGCAGAATCTGGTAGCAGCTGGCCTTTTCCAGAAGACAGGGGGTCCTCCCAGTACCGCTACCCATGATGTAGACCAAGAGCATTTGGCCGTTATAGCACGCCGGAGGATTATTCGTATGGCTATTGAAGCCGCGCTAGAAGAAGACGATTTTGAGACAGCCTATTCGTATGTAGTCAACCGGTTGTCATCAGCCGACCAAGCAAAGCCCGATATTTCGGATACCTCGGAAGACTCGGAACAGTTCTTCACAAAGCAGGATGATATCTCCTGGCGAGCAGCGTATCAAGCTGGGCGATTCCCTACCAGCAGTCCCGAAGGTTCGGCTCTTCGAAGACTGGAACAACGCATGGAGCTTCTATCGCAGGCGTTGCTTCTGGCGCCGGCTTCTGCCTTGTCAGAAGTTTTGGCTGCATGGCAGAGATGCGAACAGGAAGTGACAGTTCAGAGTGCTCGTGAAGCAGAAGAGGACGAGAAGTGGAATGAGAAGGGGGAACGGAAGGTTCCAGGTGGGTTCACAGCGGACGCAAGCCCCGTCATACAGAAAGCTCGTGACCCAGCTCGCGGCGCGCTTACCGAAGAAGCACCGATGGGGCTATTTGACGTTGCTAGGGGTGCAGCTGCCGCGTTGAGCAAGAGTACGTTTCCATTGCGAAGTGCGGCAGTAGGGGGACCCGATTCTCCTAAGAGAGCATCACACGGAAGGCCTTCTAGAACAGCGAGTATTGACAGTAGTGACGAGGGAAGTATCAGTGGAGCAGGAGGATCTGGTCGTGTGAGGAAGCGAGACATGGTCAGCAGTATGGTGACTGGAAGTCTGGCTTCTGGTATTGGATGGGTCATTGGTAGGTCACAAGAGACATCTGAGTTTCCTGTTACTGATGGACAATGTAGGTGCTCCTCCTGTGAGACAAGAATGAATGACACACGTAGATCTGGTTGGTATTCATTGGGTGGATTGGCACAATGCAAAAGGAACGAAATGTTCGGAAGGGGCATCGAGCGCCTATGTTCAACAGCTCTTGGGTTGTGACAATCATCATGCCATGGCGATATGCATGAGAAATGAATGTTTGGAGCAAACTGGTTATCCAAATGATCGGTAACTACTTACACCTAATAATAAACAATGAAGCGCCTAGCGGCATGACTTACACCTCGATCCAGGTACTCCAGTGAAGGCGCACCAGGGAAATTCTCCGATAACGTCTCATCAACCACAACGACGTCAGCTTTGAAGCTTTTCGAAGTTAGAGGTTGGCACTCTGATCGCTGTGACTTCCACTGAGGGTTGGTGGGAACTAAGACTAAGCAGCCTTTACTCGCCACCATATCAAACCGCTCCTTGGGTGACGGATGGCCAAGGATATATCTGGAAGTGTTGACTTGAGTGTGATAGAATCACTGGTATAGCGATGCAAATCAAGTGGTGTCAAGCTGTATTCACTCTGAAATGCATCAGGTAAGTAAGTGCCATGACTCAGGCGAGTCATCTTCTTGGCACGCTAGTGTCGTTAGCGCCAGAAGCCGCACTGTGAAAAACTGCCTCTCTCGCCTTGACTTTCTCCTCTCTTCCTTTTTGAAATCGTCCGTCCATTACCGAATCTCTGAGCAGATCAACCTGGACAGTATGCATCGAGTCCCAAAATTCAATACCCACTCACTGACAACAATCTTAGATCCCTAATTCCTTCAATTCTCACACCACAAAACAACACTCAATCCGACACAATACAATACCGGCAAGATGGGGTACGCATTCCATGTCCTACTGCCGTTGCCGCTGCAGCATCACATGATGTGTTTCGTCGAGCTCCTGCTGACGTTACTCTTCACTACAGTAAAGAAAAGATGCACATCAACGTGGTCGTTATCGGCCACGTCGACTCCGGAAAGTCCACGACCACTGGTATGACTTTGTTCCACCCCTCTATCACTCCGCATACTCATACACACAAGGTCACTTGATCTACAAATGCGGCGGTATCGACAAGCGTACGATTGAGAAATTTGAGAAGGTACGTCTACTGTGTTGGGGATCTGCTGCGCAAATTTTGAGTCATACGTGGTGGGGTGGCGGCTACCCCACCATCGCAATTTGCGCCGACGCACAAGAGTACACCGATTGCTAACACCCACCACAGGAAGCCGCCGAGTTGGGCAAAGGCTCCTTCAAGTACGCATGGGTGTTGGACAAGCTGAAGGCCGAGCGTGAGCGTGGTATCACTATCGACATTGCGCTATGGAAATTCGAGACACCCAAATACTATGTCACAGTCATTGGTAAGTGGATTGCTCCCTTCGAATACGGGGCCATACTCACATCTTGATGTAGACGCTCCCGGCCATCGTGATTTCATCAAGAACATGATCACGGGTACCTCCCAGGCCGACTGCGCTATCCTCATTATCGCCGCTGGTACTGGTGAATTCGAAGCTGGTATCTCCAAGGATGGCCAGACCCGTGAGCATGCTTTGCTTGCCTACACCCTGGGCGTCAAGCAACTCATCGTGGCCATTAACAAGATGGACACTGCCAAGTGGTCAGGTGATCGTTACCAGGAAATCATCAAGGAGACCTCAAACTTCATCAAGAAGGTTGGATACAATCCCAAGACCGTTCCCTTCGTCCCAATATCTGGCTTCAATGGTGATAACATGGTCGAGGAGTCAACAAACTGCCCATGGTACAAAGGATGGGAAAAGGAGACCAAGACCAAGACCACCGGCAAAACTCTTTTGGAGGCTATTGATGCTATCGACCCTCCCTCACGTCCTACAGACAAGCCCCTTCGTCTGCCCCTCCAGGATGTATACAAGATTGGTGGCATTGGTACGGTTCCGGTTGGACGTGTCGAGACTGGTATCATCAAGTCTGGCATGGTAAGCATATTCTGAGACGCCCGAAAGCTCATACCGAACCGTCATACTAATGCACTTACTCCTCAGGTCGTCACCTTTGCTCCCACCAACATTACCACTGAAGTGAAATCAGTCGAGATGCACCACGAGCAGCTTGTCGAGGGTGTTCCAGGAGATAACGTTGGGTTCAACATCAAGAACGTTTCCGTCAAGGAAATCCGTCGTGGCAACGTTGCCGGTGACTCCAAGAACGATCCTCCCAAAGGCGCCGACTCCTTCAACGCCCAGGTCATTGTTCTCAACCACCCCGGTCAGGTCGGCGCTGGGTACGCACCAGTCCTCGATTGCCACACTGCCCACATCGCCTGCAAATTCTCTGAGCTTCTGGAGAAGATTGACCGTCGTACTGGTAAATCTATTGAAGATGCTCCCAAATTCATTAAGTCTGGTGATGCCGCTATCGTCAAGATGGTTCCCTCCAAGCCAATGTGTGTCGAGGCTTTCACTGATTACCCACCTTTGGGACGTTTCGCCGTCCGCGACATGAGACAGGTATGCTTTATTCTCACTTGGTTGCAAAGAAACCATGCTTATCTGATCTTAGACCGTGGCTGTCGGCGTCATCAAGAGTGTGGCCAAGACCGACAAATCCGGCGGTAAGGTCACCAAGGCTGCCCAGAAGGCCACTGGCAAGAAGTAGGGGTTGTACGACATTAAAGCGGAAAAGCGAGAGGTGTTTGTGGTGGGCGATGGTACAATATGACTGATCCTGATTAGGCATATGGCATCGTGGTTCATTCTAGCGCTGTCTTCACTACACTTTTGTCATACCCATCCTTTCTACTTTTTACTGTAGCGTTGCAACGGTCTTATGAGCTCGGACAATGACCGGATGAGCTCTGTTTATTGGTCTACAGAGAACGATGGGATGATGGGAGTCTTTTGCTAGAAGGGCTTCTTAGATAGATCTCTGTCTGCTAGAACAATTGAGCTCTTCGATGCGATTGACTTGTCCATCGATGCCTTTTGTGCCGTAATGCCTGGTGCAGTTGAACCAGCTCCTGGTTTGCCTGTCATCCACCATGCCTAATTCCGAAGCGTCAATACTATCACGTTACCATGATAATGGCTGAGAGGACCAAATCAAGAAAGGATAGGTCTTTGTGAAGCCTTCAACTGAGTATTCGGGATGCGAGACATCGCGCGGAGATTGTTAGGCATCAGCCGAACCTCGCCGGATCTTCAGAAAACGCGCTGTGCTGACGAAGAGATACCTTAGCCTTCGAGCGGACGGCTTTCGTATTCTAGTTCCGCCAGGACACAGGGACTTGTGACCATCGAATCCTATTCATAATCACGCGATACCGGTGTTCCACACCCTACGCTACGCGGACGCTTTGTTTACTCTGAACTGATAGATCAGTCGAGTATTGGCCAGTGCAGCCGATGCCTAGCCATGAATGCAATTCGACAGAAGTGTCGACCAAAGCATCAAGTCCTCATCTTGAAATGCTACCCAACATTCCAGAAAAACGTCCAGGACGTAAAGCCAAACTCTAGCGAGCTTAGCTACTTGCTATACTATGCCAGCACCCGACGAAGTAAGCTCCAGAAAGTCGGGGCTTTCCTAGAGAAAAAGGCAGCAAGCGACATCTACAAAGCCAAGATTGGGTACGTCCTTCTCATGCTGAGCGACTGGGTAACGCGGTGCTGACTTCTAGGGGTGCAGTAACGTGCAAGTTACCCTACAGATCATCAAAGCGCTCATTGAGAAGCTGCCCCGCGACTTGCCTCTTTACGCGCCTTATGTCCTTCGAATCCTAGGATATGTCCTCCGCTCGAAAGATCTGTCGATGGTAGAGGAGTCTATACCAACCTTCGAGGCATTCTGCGAACATCATGATGTTGCAACACTAGCGGCTGATCAAGAGCACATCGGGCATTATGAGGAGGTCGTACAGACCTATGCCAGCTATGCGGCATTGAAAACACCCATACAGCCAAAAGGCGGTCTCAGTGCCCCAATCGCCATACGATGGAGGAGCGCTGGCTTGCGGGCACTGAAAAGCATAACATCGTCCGAAGCCGTGGGCGCGGACGGTGGGCGACAGATCAATATTATCATGCCGGTCATTTTGCAGAATCTGCACTCGGTGGATAATGAAGACCTGCGCCAACTGAAACTTCGTGCTGAAGCAGTTGATGGTGCAGAAGAGAAACAAGCATCGAGAAGACGGATGAGCGTCGCTACAACTCGAACGACTGAAGACAATTCTAGACCAAATACCGCTGCTGCTACCGGAAGCGCAGATGATGCAGATCGCTTGGCAGAAGAGGAAGTTGGAGTAGAGGCCGTCAGGTGTTTGAGGCAGATATTCGCGTCTGACAATCGAGGCCAAATACGGATGGCTACGGGTGCGATGTTGAAGTTCGTATGTACAATGTCGAATGCTCGGTCTAGAATAAGCAGAAATTCCATGGCAGGCAACACTGGCACATGGACCACTACACTTATAGAGATGGTGACGAGGTGGGCTTCCGTACAGGATCGTTTCGTCATACTGGTGACCATCATGGAGACCCTTGTCAGGAGTCCTGTGGCAGAAGAGAATTTGGAGCAGCAACTGTTATTGGTGTCCCTGGTTGGATGGCTGCTTAAGTCAAATATCAACATGATTGGACTCAGTGTCATGGATGTGTTACTTGGCCTTGTCCAGCACATTCTCCTTCTACTTCAACTTGGAGGCAAAGGATCAAATGTTCTCCCACATCACCAACAAACTGATGCGATCGATCTGTTCAAGGGTACCGAGGATCTCATGGATGCGCCGACATCACCTCGCGACGAGAAGAATGGCCACAAGACCGAAGAATCATTGCCCTCATCGAACAGACAAGAATTGCTCAACAGACTGCAGGGGTGCATTGGCGATTTGGCAACGCACGTATACTATTCAGATCAGATCTCGGACATGATCACAGCAATGCTCCTACGACTTAAACCTTCTCCCATGTCAGCAGTGAAATCAGACGCTGCTGCTATAGAAGATCCACAGGCTGCTGCCCAAGCAATTCGTATGTCAGTCCGTATGCAAGAAAACCCCGAGACCGATAACTTCTTCTCCTTCGGCACCGCTCGCGTTACGGCACTCAGAGCGATCCAAGAGGTATTGATCGTAGCGAATCTGAAGAGCACTATGGCTGGGGGCGCTGCTATCGGTCGCCACCGAGTGGGTGTTCAAGTCTGGGAAGGTACTCAGTGGCTTTTAAGAGACGAGGACAGAAGAGTCAGAAGAGCTTATGTGGATGCACTGTTGACTTGGCTGAAGCTGGAGATGAGCTCGAATGATCTACGCGTGCTAGAAGACAAGCGCAGATTGCTGAGATCAACCTCGAGGACAGAGGTCACTAGCAGCAGAAGGGATAACATGACAAAGAGAGCTGCGTCCGTTGCTTCTAGGAACGGAAAGGCTGGCAAACCGTCGATATCAACATTTTTGCAGCTTCTTCACCTGGCAATCTACGACAATGCTATTGAAGCACCGGAATCCGAGTCTGACCTGCTACTGATCCACCTTCTGCTTGTTAGCCTCGTTGACAAACTCGGCGTCAATGCAGTCAAAACCGGGCTCCCGATGATCATGCGCTTGCAAGAAGACATCAATGTCGACGCAATAATCTCTAGCCCTACTGCCAAGTTGAACGTTGGAAGTCTTGTTCATGGGTACTTCTGGAAGTTGTGTGAAAAATTTGACTTCGACACTTCTACAGTTGGCTTCATGGTCCAGAGTGAGATATTGAGGAGGAGACAGCATGGCTTGTGGCTGGATGCAGTACAAGTGCCGCCGCTACCACTAGACTCGATCATGTCAGCTGTATCACGTCCTATGAACGGAAAGCTGTCTCTACCCCTGGTGCAAACAGAGTCTCTCAAACCGTTTGACGCTCGTCCTGAGATGGTTGACCGGATAGCCGATTCTTATGCTAACGCAGTGGCATCACCGCCCACTAGCCCTCCCACTTCACCTGGCCGTGTCTTCAGTATGCCAGTGCCATCTTCGCAAGGCCCGTCAGCATCTACATCTAGCGATGAGCTGCCGCCTAAAATTGTAGAGGCAATGCTCGCAGAATGGTCGAAAGATATTTGCATCTCAACCGTCGAGAAGGAGTCAGCTCGCACCGTTTCTCTGAACGGCTCCCGGAAGGGTACAAATCTATCACAGTATCTGGGCGTCAATGGACTTGGCAGCCGAAATGCTTCGCCAAATAGTCTCCATACCCCTGTACAGAGATCTCCTCAGAGATCTCCTCCCAACGAGAGCGAGACCAATCAACCACAAGCACTGAATTTCGCGTTCCAGAATGAGCCTCGCCGTTCTAGCGCCCAAGATACGGGTTCTGCGACACCCATGACCAGCTCAGACCAGAACCCGACACTTCGAGTCGATGACCTCAAACGGGTCCTGACTGGTAGTACGGTGAACAGCCGAGGCGCAAGTCCCCTTCGCCACAACACCGCATACCGCGACTTTGTCGTCAACAGCGAACAACGAAGCATCAGCACAGGCAGCGAAAGCGTAGCCAGCGCCAGTGGATTCGAATCGACCAGCGAAGCCGACCTCGCTCGTACCCTACCACCCGCAACCTCAGACCCCCTGAACGAATCTAGCAAATCCCCGCCCTGGATCCCGACCTCAAATCACACCACTTCAAGCACGCACTCTCGCACCACCTCCCACAGCCATCCACGCTCGCGCCCTCAATCAGCAATCATCGATCCGGACAGACCGCCATCCACCCCCCGCTCGCTCCGCCGCCCCTCCACCTCCAGCTCCGGCGAAGACCCCACCGCCAACGCCGCAGCGTTGCGAGGCGAGTTCGTCCATCCCCGCCTCTCGGGCGAGGTGATGGAAGACGAAGTCCCGCCCGTCCCACCACTACCCGCGGGTGTCACTCCCTCACCTCGACCGCTAAGCACAGGTCCCATCCCTTCTTCGCCGCCGTTACTCCCGCAGAAGGGGCCAATCCCTTCTTCACCGCCATTGCTTCCGCAGACGGGCCCCATCCCTTCTTCGCCGCCCTTGCTTCCGCAGACGGAGCCCATCCCGGCCGTTGGCGCGGGCAAGCTTGCGAAAAAGGCGAGTGTGGGGAAGAAGAGGGGGGTGGATGTTACGGCGCTGTTGGGTAGTATTGATGCCGTGGCTGGGAAGGGCGGGGTGGGGAAGCCGCCTTATTGAGTGTTTCGTTTTCGTTTCGTTGTGGTGGGGGGAAGGGATGGCGGGATTAGTTCCTTTACTAGTCGATGGTGTGGTATAGAACGCCATTGGACAGGTATACATCATATAATAAGGCATCATGAGGACGCTTTGTACATGCCCTGCCACGTACGCTATCATATGTATCAAAGAAGAAAGGAAAATTAGTCGCACAAGTCTCATATTCAACGATTGATATCTCGATATCTAATATATCCCCCCAAAAACCGATCGATCTTCAACCTCCAACCTCCAGTACACGCTATGTTAGCAATGATTAAAATCCATCTTATCCTGAAGCCATTATTATAGCTTATACAACACCCCCCGACCCCCATATTGTACTATATCTATAACATACTCCATATACCCTTTACCTTATCTAGCTAAATCGAAAGATTAATATACTTCTATCCACTCCCTTTCCTCTCTCTCCTCTCCCCATCTTACCCCATCCTCTATCCACTACCCATCCCCTATTTCCCCTCCCTCATCCACCACCCATCCACTACCCATCACCGCCATCCACCATCCATCACCATCCATCACCGCCCTTAAATCTCTCTAAATCTCCCTCAATCCCCTCAAAACCCCCTCAAATATCCAATCCAATCCCGGGAAAAATAAAGAAATCCATCTTTTCTACATGTCACGTACGAGATTTTGTGTTTTTCGTAGTGAATGATGGGGGAGGTAGGGTGTGGTATGTTGGGATTATGGATTGATGGGGGTTTGAAGGGGTTGTGGTTGGGGTTTGTTATGGTTGGGTTGTGGTTGGGAAGGGGTTAGGATGGAATTATACTATGATGGGGTTTTGGATGATGGGGATGGGTGGGTGAGGGTATTCTAATGGGGGAATCTGGTGTGTAATAGGTTGGCGTTTGCGACGGGGGTTTGGGGGTGGGGATGCTGATGGAAGGGATGTGTAGGTGGACTCTTGGGGGTTTTGTTGGTGTTTTATTCTTTGAAGGGTTGGTGGGTTCGTATACTGTTGCAGAAGGGAAGGGGAGGTGGATGATCGGTAATGCATGAGGAAATGAGGTTTGGACCGGGGGGGTGGGATTATCTAGAAGTCGTATGTTGTCTGCTTGGATTTTTCTATGGAGAGTTCTGAGGATCAAAATGGACGCTGGATTTTTAATGTAGTATTGTGGGTTTTTGTACCGAGATGTAGACGGGAGATTGAGAGGTCTAGGATTATATTGTAGAGGAAGCATCATATGTGAAGGTGACCCTCTATTTGGGAGCCCGAGGATGACATCGTAGAGGAAGCGTTAGATACGAGGGTGACCCTCTATTTGGGAACACCAGGATGAAATCGTAGAGGAAGCGTTAGATACGAAGGTGATGCATCCCCAGTCACCGTCTCCCTCAGCCCCAACGCCGTGTCCCCCAGCGCCGAAGAGACGGCAGGTGACAATCTAGCGAGATCGTAGGAGTCCGGAAGCTGCACGTCTCCGCTCTGCTGATTCTGCCCATGACAGTCTGCATCAACAGGTTTCGGCGGCTGCAATGTCGGCTCGCCCTCCTCATTATCTACACCATGGTCATTCATCAGACCCCCGTTACCATTCGCTTCCAGCTCCTTCATCCGCGCACTCACGCCGTGAATCGCTTTTTTCAGCTTTTCGATTCTCGCTTCTGCCTCACCGCAGTTGTCAGGTACCCACCAATCTACAACCTCGAAAGATTGGCCTTGCGATGCCATGGCTGCCTTTCGTTGGCTGTGGAGAGTGCGCCAGAATTCGAGGGCTTGGGATGACAGTCCAGGGTGCAAGGATATATTGGGGTTTTCCTGCTCGTCGCGTGGGCGTCGAGTGTGGTCGCGCAGTTCTTGTTCGGTGTCGAGGGACATACCACCCCGGTTGGGAGAGTCGATGATGTGCTTTATCCAGCGCCGTGTTTGCTTGGTGATGCGGCTGCGGAGCTCGGATTCCAGATTTTTTAAAAGGGTGCCTGTGTTGTTGCAGTCAGTGGTTGTGCGACGAGGCAACTCTAGGGAGATTGATGTCGGGAGGATGGCAGGATGGGACGAGGAGAGACGGCTGGATGTGTATGATGTATTATGGATGATGGATCGGGGCCTCTACCATCCATGTTTTTGCGCTTGATCCTCGAAGTTCTCTTGCGGACTCTGTACGCCTTCCGCGTATCATGATCGACCTCTTTGCATTTGATGTGAGGCTTGGCCATCTTTTATTGCATGATAGGATGTTACTGCGAAGGACATTGGGTGATGGCATCAAAAGTAGAAAAGCGTTGGGAAATGGTTGGGTTGCATCAAGAAAGTTTGGTGGTGAGGGCAATGGTGAAGTCAGGGCGTGGTCAAATGAGAAGTGTAGAGAAAAGCGAATATGAATCAAAATAGCAGGATATCTTCCATGATCAAGATAGGTCGATGGATCGTTAGTCACGCTCGTTATCCTCCTTGAAATTTCCGAAGCTAATGCTTGGGGCAAATGTTCCACTCCTTGAAACCTAGGTCTTCCCCCCTGGGTGGGTGTCCTATCGGTAGCAGAACACAGAGAAACCTCTACGAGCACCCCCCGTTCGTCCCTAGTGGTGTACCTTCTACCTTTTTTGCATTTTTGATTTTGCAATTTTTATTTTGCAATTTGTGATCTTGAGTGCTTACTCAACCAAAGCTTATTACTTTGCGATACTTGTTGACTGGGCCCATTTGAAGGCTTTAGATTGTCTTTCTTCGCTCCTTTTTACAAATCTTTCGTATGACAGGGCTTGTGCGAGGCCAGGGGTCCGACCCCGGGATGAAGTGAAGGCAGCAGGTGAGGGCATCCAATTTCCTTGGCACCCTCTCACACATCGCCCAACATGATCCACGAACAAACAATTTTCATGACAAACTCATTGGGACATGATATCATGAAGTGTTCTTTCTGAAATGTGCCAAGAGGGTAACAACGTCTTTCGGTTGAAGAAGAGCTGGGCAATGGTGGGGATTCATGTCGATTCGTTTGACTGGTATGGAATACTACTCAGCCTTCCTCTTTATCCAACAGTTTCCTGACGTGGAGTCTAGCCAGCGACGAGTTCAGATTGAGTAGCGACATAGGCCCATCTTGCAACGCTGGTAGACCATCACCGAGATGGTAATGAAAGGGAAGGTGAGTTGTCAAGGCATGTCGTTGCTTCGTTGGAGAAGCAGCTAATATTCAGCCTTTCAGCTCGTCTCCGCGGATATGGATGCCCCGTTCCCCTGGCGCATGAGGCGCACGTGCCACACTCATGCAGCACGCTTCCCCACAATTAGACAGGGAGACGACTTGCTGACGTTTTCGACAGCCCTCCATAGCTCACCCCTTCGTCCGTTTGTGTCTACAAGCTCTTCTCCGACGACACTTGCCTCACCAGTGTCCTGTTGCTTTTCAACAATGCATTGGCTCGTTGCTGCAGTTGCCGCTGGTTCGGCGCTGCTGAGCCTCCCTGTGGAAGCCTCAAAGCTTACCCCTCCCGTGCTGCCCTTGGTGGTTCGCAATCCATACTTGAGCACGTGGCTGGGCGATGCGAGGGAAACACCATGGAACAAATGGCCTATGTTTTGGACTGGCGAAGAGGTACAAAAATCCATCTTGGCAGAACAATCTATATATGTGATGCTTTGTTTACAGGAATGGGGAGCTTGGCTTCATTACCAGTAGCTGACTTTTATGCCACTATAGATGGGCTTTGGTATACTCGCTGCTGTTCCTGAAAGTGGTTACGTCTATCCGCTTCTGGGCAGACCTCACGACTCTCTGAAACTGAGGGAAGATGATGGGTAGGCTCAAGGTCCATTCGGCATTGCAAGCAACAAGGCTAAGAAATCGGGTTCAGCTTCAATGTATCCTTCTGCACGTATATGGGCGCTACCTTCGATGCTTCGACGACCAACCTTACCTACGAAATACCTGCGCCTCTGTCTACTGCGAAGACGGCTAAGCCATTGGAAGTCGTCGTCTCATTTCTATCGCCCATCACACCAACGTCCACGTTACGCCAGTCGATTCCCGCCTCTTACATGACGGTGCATGTCTCGGGCGGCTTCAATGTCGATATATATGTCGATGTCAATGGTCAGTGGGCGAGTGGAAACAGAGCCAGTGATATTGTCTGGGAGTTCGGTCAACAGGAGATTAGCGACGGTAAAGGTCTGAAAACATGGAAAATCAGGAGGGAGACCGAGCAGCTCTTGTCTGAATGGCGAGATCAGGCTGAATGGGGCACTTTACATTTCTCTGCGCCAGCCGTAGGTTCTCGTCAAAACCTCACTCAACTCCCCACTTACTAATCACATCAGGACGTTCGCCACGAGTCTGGGACGTCAGGTATCATTCGCCCACGCTTTGCCCGTACCGGTACCTTACAAAACACCATTGACGACGAGTACCGTGGAATCATGGAGGAAGAACCCGTATTTGCATTCGCCAAGTCCTTCAATCTGACTTCCTCGTCGTCCTCTTCATCTGCTCCGAGCAGCGATAGCGTTATGTTTACCATTGCGCACATCCAGGAACCTGTCGTCCAATTTGCTTCTGCCAGGGGTTTGACCTTTATGAGGCCGCTCTGGGCTTCGTGGTTCACTTCGGTGGAGTCGCTGCTTGCTTTTCACTATCTGGATTATCATAATGCTTTCAAGCTTGCCGCCAACTATACATCACAGCTTGCTGAAGACGCTAACGAATCTGGATCTGACGACTACTATGATATCCTTGCTCTGAGTGCTCGTCAAGTCATGGGCGCAACAAGCTTCGCTGGTACTCCTGACAACCCGATCCTGTTCATCAAAGAAATCTCTTCGAACGGCAACTTCCAGACCATCGATATTATCTACCCGGCTTTCCCATTCTTCCTCTATACCAATCCTCGTTGGTTGACCTATATGTTGGAACCACTCATTGAACACACCTTGAGCGGCCAATACCCCAACAAGTACGCTATGCATGATCTTGGGTCGCACTTTCCCAATGCGACCGGGCATCCTGACGGCAGAGACGAGTATATGCCAGTCGAAGAATGTGGAAATATCTTGATCATGGGCCTTGCGATCGTAAATAGTCTAAGCTATGAGACTGATGCCTCTGCTGGCTCGGTCTGGGCAAGTATGGGAAGCCGGGAGTTTGATGCCAATCCAGAGACGAGTGCTTTCTCCTTGAACAATCTGGAAGAACGCGACGGCATCGTCGGGCTGGACGACTCTTGGGGCGGAACCACAAAGGGGGTGAAGCAAGCGCAGAAATGGGTTCATAGGAGCTACAGTCTCTGGCGACAGTGGACAGGGTACCTCGTAGAATTCGCTTTGGAACCGTTCAATCAGCGTAAGTGCTCTCGCACCCCAATGACAGCCAAGCCTGCTAAAGACCTACAGTATCAACCGACGACTTCGCCGGGCCTCTCCCCCTCGCGACCAATCTAGCTCTCAAAGGCATCATCGGTATCAAAGCCATGGAAGGCATCGCCAACATCGTCAACATGAACGAAGACGCGAAACACTTCAAGGTAAACACCACCACCATCCCCCTTACCAGAATCCGAGAATTAACCCACAGCCCAGAACATCTCCGAAACCTACATCGCCAAATGGGAAGAGTTCGGCATGTCGCGCGACGGCACCCACGCAAAGCTAGCCTACGACTGGTACGGGTCCTGGACGACGCTCTACAACCTCTACGCCGACACCCTCCTCTGCTTCCACCTCGAAAACACCCCCTCAAACCCCATCACCACCAACACCAACACAAACCCCCACGACCAAAAGCCCCTCGACCCCCCCGCCCCACTCCCCCCTCTCGATCCCCCCACCCCCGCAACACCCGGCTTCGTCCCCCACCACATCTACACCCTCCAATCAACCTACTACCCCCTCGTCCTCCAACACTACGGCCTCCCCCTCGACAGCCGCCACCTCTACACGAAATCCGACTGGGAATTCTTCGCCGCCGCCGTCGTCTCCAACGCTACCCGTGCGCAGATCGTGAAGAGCGTGGCGCGCTGGATCAATGAGACGAGCACTGATCGGCCCTTGACGGATTGCTATGATACGGAGGGGGATGGGGGCTTTTTGGGGCCTTATTTCATGGCGAGGCCGGTTGTTGGGGGGCATTTTGCACGATTGACGTTGGGGAGGGCGTGTGGGGGGAGGGCGGTGGGGGGGTTGGGGTTTTTGGAGGGGGAGGGGGAGGAGGGGATGGGGGTTAGGGGTGGGGAGTTGTAGGGTGTGGAGTTGGGAGCGAGGGGGGGATCGTTTGGATATGAGTAAGATGTGAGTGGATGATGATGGATGATGTATGAGGAGGCTGACTGACATTGGCATTGGCATTGGATAAACGGCATGTACGAACGGAATTTCGAAATTGTATGTTGGATCTTATACTTACCATATTCGTCAACCAATTTCTGGGCATTTGATTTACATGACTATCTACCATGAAGGAGCAAGTAGTTAGCAACGCTCGGAGATCTGTCAAACACATGCACATAGCCCCCCCTCCCTTCCTTCGATCAAAAGACAGCAACAAATGCTGCCCTACCCCACCACCCTCTCGCCACCTCCTCCCACACAAAATTCCCATCAAAACCCCCCCATCAAAAATTCCCCACACACCCACTCACAGCCGCTCCCACAAATGCACCTGCCTCCTCTCCTTCCTCCTTTCCTTCCTCTCACTCTCCTGACTACCCGAAGTCCCACTCCCAACACTATCTCTATCTCTCTCTCCCATCCCCCCCTCCCTCCCCCTCCTCCTCTCGCCCAAGAGACGCTTACGCACGCCCTCATCTCCAAGCCGTGCCGACGTGACAGCGTCGTCGTCCTCGGCGGCTGCTTTAGTACTGCTATCCTTGAGCGACGTATCGGTAACGTCCTCGACGAAATGACTGGAGGCGTAGACTTCGTTGGTTCTGTCGCTGAACTCTGGAGCTGGAGATGGGACGTCCTCGCGCTCGCGCTCGCCGCTCCTCTTGCGTCGATTTTTGGCGCTGGAGAGGGCATTGTTTAGGATGCCGATGCTTGTGCTCCGCGTGCGTGATGGTGGTGCTGGTCTCGGCTCTGCGATTAGCTCGTGCAGTTGGTAGGTGGAGGGGTCGGGGCTGGGGAGGTGGGTGCGGATGAGAGAGGCGAAGGACTCTTTGGAGGCGAGGGTGTTGAGGGCTGTGTCTGTTTGTGGGATTTGTGGGGGGAGCTGTGTTAGTTTGGCGGGTGTCGTGGAGGGTGGTGGTGTTCCGGGGCGGGGAAGGGTGAATGGTTGGATGATTCTGGCGCGTAGGGGTGAGGATAGGTCTTGTTCTTGGGTGTCGATACTGGTTTGGGTCTCGATTGTGCTGGTTGTGATGTTTTCATCGGCGGCTGCTAGGCTGTTGCTGATGTCGTTGTTGGCGTGGTGCATTATCGTCTCGGTAGACGGGTTTGTGGAGATATTGAGGGAGTCAGCGACAGTCACATACGAATCGATCGTGTTGTCGCTGCCCTTTGGGGAGAGTGACCGCTCGCTGGGATCAGGCGAGCCGATGGGTGACGTTTCGGGGCTTGCTAAAGGTGAGATGACTCTCAATGCAGCGAGCTGATCTGCTGGAATTAGCGAATGGATGTCTGAATGAATGACGAGGCTTACCATAGCTGCGGCAGTAATATCGGAAAGTAGCAAAGGGCTGGTCAAGAGAATCAATAAGGGCATACTTATAGAATCGCTGAGGGTGGTTGGCTGGTAGGAAGCCGGCATTGACAAGACTGTTGTTCTCGATTAGCCACATCGGCTGGCGACCTGCCGTAGAGAGTGTTCTTACTTGAGGCCACTTCCTGTTGCATGTTGCTGTGACTTGCTGTTGGCTTCGCCAGATAGATTATGAAAGTCTTGAACCTCGGGATCTATCCTCTGCCTGCCTTTGGACCGAAAGACTTTGATCTCCATAACATCGTTCAGGCTGTCCAGTGTGAGTGTGTCCACACGCTCGTCGTGTGTACCAAAGAACAATGCCCTTCGCTCGACCAAAGAATGTTTGAAAGTCCTAGGACCAGGAGAGAAGAGGCCGAACATGGTCTTTCCTTTGTAGCCTTCGTCCTTGCCGCAACCCCAACTCACAATTATCTTCCCATTGATGTACAGCTTGAAGTAGTACAGTGCGTTTGGTGGATGCGGTGCCGCTATGTCGTAGCAGAGCCAGAATTGCGAGGATGGATACATCGGAAGATAGACGGAAACAACAGAGTTGTCAGTAATGAGAGGTGGTACATTTTGGAAGGGATCGGTGGGTTTCTTGGGTGGCTGATATTCTGGAATCATGAGTATATCAAATTGTGAAACGCAGGAAATCTTTATGTTGCGGAAGGTAGGCATGATGTGCTGCTGTCTGCGGTGGACGAGGTTGATGTAGGAAAAGACGACTAATTGATATCAAAGTTGGATGGATGGAGTTCTCAAACAGCACGCTAAGCGAAACTTCACTTCCTTAACACTCGCGCCTACTATGGCAAATAATCAGACTTCCGCGAGCCCATAGAGCATCAGATCAATGATGCAGCTCCTGGAAGCTACCAAAATTGATGCTGTCCAGCTGTGCTTTGATCATGACATGGATTCCTGCCCTGTGATCTTCTTGCAACTACGCCCACGACCTCTCTATGCTAACATCAAGCAGACGTTCCACCAGAGCAATCATCAGAGCCCACAGCCACGTAATTCTTGATACACCACACCGAAGCAGACGGGTGTATGATGACACGTAACGCTACCATTGCAGACACTTTGGCTAAGAAGTCATCGGCTTCCGTGTTGACTGGTTTCAAACTGAGCGGACGCAGTCTCCAAAAAATCGCGCCCCAGTCAGCAGCATGTTTCTCTGTCACATCTCCGGAATAATGGAGCACTTAGCATAGCGAAAGACTGGAATAGTCCCGTATAAGATATACTTTTTGCAGCAACGGCCAATCCAAATCAACCCCCTTTATGCCAATTGGCGCAAGGCGGACGACCTCTAGTTGATACTGCGCCGAAGCATCTGCTTGTACATATTCCATAAGTTGGAGATACTCAATCTTTCCCACATTAGATTTCTCAAGCACTTACTACCCTCAGGTTGTCTCACGTCAGCTTCTGATAGGCTAGATTAAAGATCATCAAATCGAGCCACAGTGGAATTCAGTCCAGCAAGCGCACATTCGATATTATGATTCGTGTGCCGACTTTCACTGGCATGGGAGAATGTGTCTCAATTAAATTCCTCAAGAAGGACGCCGTGGTTAACACCACTCTATGTTCAAACTTGAATGGGGTGATCTTTATCAGCAGAGCTATTCAGACTCATGCTTGGCGCACTCCCATATACTTTAATGGAGACGCATGGAATGACTAGAGGCTCTCTTCACCTTGAATTGCTGCGCCCTTTGTATTAAGAGTAGCAATCGATCATCCCTTATTTCTTGACCTCAGGAGAATGGGAAATGTAATGAATTATAATCTTCACCCATTTGATACTCCCTAAATCTTCATACCTCAGGGTATATGCTTTGTGGATGCCTGCTTGACGTGGACGTACTGAGTGGTTTGTGGCCTCATGAGCAGGCTTCCGATCGTACAAGGTCCTTGCCATGCGGAGAGAAACGCCGAATGTACGAAACGAACCCATCTTGACATAGCTCAGCGTAGTCAGAGCATGCCGCCAGGGTCTGATGAATTGGGTGCATGGGAGTTCCATAACAGTTCTTGATTCTTAAAGCTCTGCTTCCCAAGGCCATGATCTCCGAATTCCATGGGAGTCGTGCCCCTCTAGACGCCACTCTAGAAGACAGCTAGCCTGTCACCTGGGGCATATCCTTTCTCGACGCCTACCTGACGTGAACGTGTTTAGTGACCGGTAGCCTCGCCGGTAGCCGCGCCATTCGATTGTGGGATATCTTCCGCCTCATTTCCCTCCAGTATACCCTTTACTTCAACTTCCGCCTCCGGCTTAGCCTTGATAATTTCTTCGGCCAGCATATCCCTAAATCCTGCAAAAGCTTCACTCTTGCCCTTCAGGAACTGATTGCTCTTCTGCAGCGCTTCTACAAGCTCTCTGTTGTAGATCTCCGGATTGCGGCCTTGGTCAATGTATTCAATGATCTCGGGTGGGAGGCTCGTTGGAAGGGTGGAAGATGCGACTGAGAGCGCGGAGAGGGAGGACGAGAGTTGATGTCTACACGGTGGAGTGGCTGAATGAGCGTTCAACGGGCTTGGGTGTGTATGGAGCGATGCATAAGACGCACATCTTGCGCACGAGCTCTTGCTGGGTCTCCAGGCCTAGGTAGCCATGTACGGAGGATTGAATCTCGTATAGGTTCTGTATCACTTCTTTGAGTCGTACTGGTATATCAGGTCAGCTCCTGCTTGCATTAGCATCAAGTTCCTTACCGTCGACCGAATTATCCAGTATGGGAGCCATGAAGACTCCTGCTGCTGGAGACTGGCATTAGTCTAAGTATGTAGTTCTTGGAAACCTCGTAGTCTTGGGCTACTTATACATCCCGCATCGGATTGGGTTTAGCGCGACACTTTTATAGGCCTTTGGAACAGATACAATTACAAAATTAGTATTCTATGTGATCAACCTTGAGAATCTCAACATATAGTGCCTCGATATCTAGGAGCCTCAATATGGCAGGGCTTTGCGTTCGTCGAACTTTCTCCTCAAACAGCGCTGCCTTCATCAGGGTATCAACACCTAACCCACAAAATGACTCAACGACAATGGCGGCCAGAATGCACGAGTGACCAGGCTTATGTCAGTCCTCGAGGCGATGTTCCCCTGTCAACTCTTCCAATTCTCCTGCGCCATTGGTCACGCGGTACTCAAGATGGATGAGATCGGAGCGGGCGCGAGCTCAGAACCCGCACCTCTTAGGAGCTTTTGAATCTACAAACATTGGGCTTTTGATATCTGTACTCGTTGTCTTCAATATACTTATCATCAGACCAAGCCATCCCACACAGCCATTACAGAGTCTTATACGTCCCTGACTCTCATTTCCCTCTGCGACCTTCGAGCATTGCCGCCCGTACCACCGCCATCAAGCTCCGTCTCAACCATCTCCAACCCAGCGAGATCCGGGTAGCGCTTGGTAAAGGTCGATTCCCAATCCTCGTTTGCGCCGTCCATAGTAGGCATTGTGGTTGATGGCTGCTGTTGCTCCGGTAAATTTTCGGGCAACGGCTTCTTGGTAACCATTAGAGCAGGTTTAGCGGTTGACGGCGGAAGGCGATCCCCTGTTCGTAAGGTCTGGGGTTTTAATTGAGGTTTAGGAGGCGCTGAAGGACGGGAAAATGGACGTTCGGGAGCAGTGCTGTGATGGGGAAGAGTATGTGTTAGTGTTGGTTGGACTGGTGGAGAGGGTCCAAGGCGGCCGCTGGTCGAGGGTAAATGAGGAGCTTTATCGAGTGGGAGCTTTGGATTGGGTGGTTGCTGATCGCTCAATGGTTGAGCTTGGCGAGATATCGTTCGCGGTGGATGGTTTTGTGTAAGTTGTTCAGCTGAGATCTGCTCTGGTGCATCTGTGAATCGGCCGTAGCCTGAAGCTGTCTTCGTAGGTGATGGTGACGCTCTGCCGCTTTCGTCAAGCAGGGACTGGACTTTGGTTTGGATGGAGGCGGCTTTGTTGTTCCTGGGGCCACGCCCTCGACTACCAGTGCCACCCGCAGCGAGACGTAGTCTATAAGCTGCCGCTGCATCTGTGACGCGCTTTTCTTCCTGAGACAAGCGTTGACGCTCAAGCTCTCGCCGCATCTCCGGAGGTAATTCTTCGGACTCCTCGAGGTCATTACCGTCATCACTCCTACCGTCAGTTGCCTCGGAGCCTGCTATCGGCGTAAGTCCGCTGGTGCGGCGCTCAGGCGATCTGCTTGCATCACGTGAATGAGTCCCCCCTGCATTCATCTCAAACCTCTTGAACGCATCCCCAAACCTTCCTGCGAGCAGATTCTTTGTTCCGGATAAGGACACCGACGGCATACTAGCTCGCTTGATGTGTCTTGACCCACTGCTCAGGCGCTTCTCCTTTCGCTTTGATGCCTCTTCTTCTTCCATTACCTTGAGGAAGTCCACATTTGAGTTGATCTGGATCGTGTCCTCTCCATCGTTTGCATCTCCTAATGGCAGCGGGCTGAGAACGTTACTATTTGCTTCGTGGCTTCCATCTTCAATGTTCGCTTTCTCTCGCGACATTCGGCGCAGTAGACTGGGCTTCGATGGATTCTGCGCGCTGGCTGGTCTTACTCTCGAGTTGGCAGACTTAGACCTCTGTATGGTACTATCCAGACCGGTTGAATATGATGATCGATGGTTCGCTTCCCATGGGGGCTGGGCCGATGGCGAGGGGTCGTTCGTAAGGATCTGGGACCTCGATCGGTGCTCAAGAAAGGGGGGCCTCTTGTTGCCTAAGGCGCCCGCCCTCAAAGAAGCGGATGCCACCTCGATTGAGTCGGATGTTTGTGGCTGGCTTGATGACCTGTGTTCTGAAGAGGAAGGGGGAAAACGGAAGATGGGACGATTGGCGGTACCCTGGAGGGTAGGGGATGGGGGTGAGGGGGATGTCATTGTACCTATGGATACCATTGTTGGTCGCTGAGAAGCTGACTGTTGAGTCGCAACCTTCGTCACTAGCTGGGGCTCTGATACGTCATATACGGGCTGCGTCGATCGTGCTTCGGCCCTTGGCGAATTTGTTAACGGTTTATGTTGGACCGACTTGGATGTCGCTTTCGGCTGGGCAAAAGCATCATCCGCCAAAGCGTCTGTGACTCGCTGGGTGATGTCGCGTGAAGGCTGCTTCTTGGGATCCCGGCTCGGATCGAACGCAAACTTGCCACCAGAATCGTGAAGCAGAGAGAACTCATCCAGAGCGGGGAACCTGGCTGAAGCATCGTCTGTTATCCCAACACTTGACGCGGTCGAGTCAAGTACAGCCCATGGATCGTTGGCAGCACCTCTTAGAGGGGACGGACTTGGCTTGGGCGTCCTAGATTCTCCTCCTGCTTTGGCCGGCCTCCCACGCCGCATTGGCGTTATATCTGGGATAGTTTGTTTTTCGTCCACAGGCGTAGCTCGGAATGCACCAGCCAATGGTATATTAGGAATATCTGGATCGGCTGATGGGAGGTGTTCATTCCTTCGGGCTTCTGAGTGTGTCCGGCCAGCATATATCTAGAGCCATCAGCAAAGATGTGGCAATTGGAAAAGAGAGGCTAACATCCTTGATGGGAATGTCAGTCCCACGAACCAGGCTAATTTCGCGCACGACTTGATATATGTTGGGTCGCTGTTGGGGGTTCTCCTGCAGCATCAACGCTATGAAAGTCAGCAACAGTCCTGTATTCTTATTCAATAGCAATCACCGACCTATAAGCTTTTTGAGCTGGTCTGAAAAGGTTGGGTAGCCTGGAAATTTGAAGCTTGCGTTGAGTATAGCCATCTGACCCTGCTCTTCAAAAGGCGTCTTATAGTAACAGAGCTTATACAGCAGCACACCAAGCGCCCAGATATCACTCTTCTCATCTATAGGTTGTTTTCGATAGACATCAATCATCTCCGGACTACGGTATTGCAGTGTAGTATGTTTCTGCACATCGTCTTCAATCATTCTTCCTTCCACAGCACTTGTAGCAGCGGGCCTCGGAGGAGCAGTAGACCCAAAATCACACAATTTGTACCTTCGGGTAGACCCAGATATGTTGATGAGCACATTTTCAACTTTGAGGTCCCTGTGAAGCAGCGGTGGCTTGAGGTAGTGCATGCAGGCCACACCTTGGGCAACGTCTGAGAAAATCTTGAGGATCTCGGGCTCGGTAAGCCGATTCTGTAGGCGTGTATTCATGAAGTCGATCAGTCCTCCGCCATTACAATACTCCATGAGGAGGAAGACCTCGTAACCCCCTCCCTTCAATTGTGAAGCATGTGAATCAATGTATGTGACGATTGGCCAACGCCCCTTAAGTTTCTTCATTGTCTCCACCTCTGTTCTCATGCTTGCCAATGCTTCCTTGTCCGGTACCGCGACCCTCTTGAGTACCGCCCCATCCTCACCGTCCACAGGCTTTGGAAGGCGTACCAGATAGACGTGGGCGAAACCCCCTTCCGAAAGATACTTTTCTATGACGACCCGGTGATTTCCAACCTGGACCTTTGTACCTGGAACGAAGGTTCCGCTTGGTATGGCCGGAGCCAGAGCAGGAGCGGGTGCAGCGAAGGCAGGCTGTCCCACTACAGGCGCGAAGACGGAGGAACTGAAGGCTGTAGGCATGTCGGAGATTGGTGGGGAATGGGTGGATATGCACCCACAGCTGAGGGTCACTGGAACCTCATTGATGGGTGAATCGGTGCTTCTGTCTGAGATGAGGGCGTAATAATCGCTGGCTATCCCCCGAGGCCAGATATCGCACTTTCGCTTCAGCTGGCCCAGGCAGTCAAGCCCATGCAGGTGCCAAGGCTCTACGCCAACTTCTCTTGCAGCAACCCCAGATTGAACAATCCCTATAGGAGCTTGCGACTAGGGGGGCCCCGATTATAGCGTTAAGGCTGCAAGAACAAAAAAGATACAGGAACTGGCGGACATGTAGGCATTAGTTCAGTATCCCGGCAAGGAGCGCAAAAGGTCCGTCCGCTGTACAGGCTGTGTGGATCGCGGAATCTATAGAATAGCCTACGCGGGTAATAGAACTCTAGTAACACAATGCTAAAGATCAACGAGGAACACACTCTGCTCGAGTGGTAACCCTAGCGATGCCATGTTCCACTCTTGCCGACAAAGTGACGCATTTTGGGCTTCGTAAAGAGCATCAATAACAGCTGTGATATTCCCCGAGAATCCACACCAAGTCACAGCAAGGCTGAAGCACTGTCAAGGCTCGGATTCGATATGTTGCATTATCCCATGACATACCATGAGTTCATTTAGCCGTTAGTCGAATGACATCTTTCCTCTGCTGCGCGACTGCCTGTTGCAACACATCATGGAACCGACGGCGAACAAAATGATCAAGCTGCTTATTGATAGGTGTGAAATTAGGCAACAGTCAGAGATGTGATGGCATTCAAATGCCTAGAAGTCAAACCAGCGATCCTCAGAAGAGAAGGCTAGCTAGTTATGTTGACAGTATGTGTGCATCTTTACGACAATCCATGTGGAGAAGAAGGCTCACCCGAGGTCTTGAGCTTGATGGAGTGGCCTTGCCATGGCTAGCTGCCTCTTTGACGGTACCCCTCTGTGTTTGATTCTAATTTGACTCAACAGCGACTGCATTGCATAGGTGAGGAGGCAGTGATCATGCTTGAAGTAGTAGTGGGGAGAATGAGCAGCGGCGTGGATGGGAGGCAGTGTGTCCCCTATTTGCTAGCGCCATACCAGAACGCGATTAGCTCCCGTTAGCCAGGGCACCATGCTGCAGCTTATATTAAAACGGCTCCCCTCGGCCAAAACGAAGAAGTCTCAAGTCCCAAGCCCCAGGCGTATCAGCCTTACGAAGTCACGACTCTCTTACCAACCTCAGAGTACAATAATCGCAGTGTTGAAAACCAATGAGATTTAACGTCTTCTCCCATGGTGAGCACAAACAAAAGACCTATAATGCGCACTTTCCGGTAAAGGTATGCGGACCAAATGCAACGGAGCCTCCATACTCTTTGATTGTAGGATGAAGGAACAGTGAAAGGAGATGACATCCAGGTGAGTCATCCAAGAGGCTGATCGGATATGGAGCTAATCAAAAGGGTTTTAGGCTTGATCGCTTGGTCACGTGAGTCGCATGAACCCCTGCAGTTCGGGAGCAATAGACGCTGACATGAGCTAGGCTCCTTGAGACAGGGAGTACACAAGTAATCAGAAACACTGCCGCACAGCAACTGGGAGATGTCCAGAAACAGCATCCCGACGAATTATTCAATTTACTGACACGAGTTCTCCCGTTTCTGAAATCGAAATCATGGGATACGCGAACCGCAGCTGCCAAAGCTATTGCTGGTATCGTCGAAAACGCAAACCTCTTTGACCCCAATAGCGATGAAGACATCAAAGTGGACGAGGCGGTTAAAGTTGAGCGAGATAATGCGGTCCCAGTTCTGACAGGAGATCAATTGCGGCTCGACACGCTTGACATTTCGGCGATTCTGAATAATGGCAAGAAATTATTGGGAAGTGGAGGCAAAGAAGTTGACTATGCAATTGCTTCGCTGGATCCGGCAGCCCGACTAGAGCTCCAACGTCGAGTTGCGAACGCCACATTGGGGCTTGGAGGAGAGGATGTCGATGAACAAATCAATAGCATCCTTCAAGAGGTGACCGCTTCTTCTCAAGCTGCTAATGGTACCCGTAACCTACCCAAGATCGACACTTCGGACAGCATGCTCTCTGATGATCAAGCACTACGATCGCCCAGTCCTTACACAGCAGCGTCGCCAGCACCAACGACGGAATCTGGCCTGAGCAAAAGGCAGCTGAATCAGCTAAAGCGCAAGAAGAAGCTGGATGCTAGATCTCAGGCTAATAAAGTTCGAGTAGTTGATTTATCCGGTCGTCGGCCAAGTAATTATACCCCCATGACCCCAGCAATGTCGGAGCCCTTCGCAATCAAATCGGGCATCAAGACCGAAACAGAGGATGACGGGAATACTGATATGTTCTCTTTAATTCGAGCCAATGTTGACGAAGATGCCAAAATTGTATCTGACTTCAAAGGCTCAGTTCTACCTGAAAGATCTGTGATACAGACCGAAGCCGAAGACAAAGGGCTTGAGTGGCCTTTCGAGCGTTTGTGCGAGGTTTTGATGGTGGACCTTCTAGACCATCACTGGGAGATCCGACATGGCGCAGCCATGGGCTTGCGTGAAGTTGTCCGTGTCCACGGCGGCGGTGCCAGCCGAGAGTGTGGCAACAGCAGAGAAGTCAACAACAACGCCAATAACAGATGGCTAGATGACCTCGCCTGTCGTCTTTGCTCGGTACTGATGCTCGACCGCTTTGGTGACTATATATCTGATAATGTTGTTGCACCTATCCGGGAGACCGTTGGACAAACCCTCGGGGCTGTCATGGCACATTTGCAAGCCACAACGGTGTCATCAGTATACCACGTCCTTTATCGCATGGTCATGCAGATAGACCTAAATCTTCCCAAACGCATATGGGAAGTCTGTCATGGAGGTATGATCGGCCTTCGGTATCTAGTCGCGGTCCGAAGCGATCTACTAGTGAAAGACAATGCCCTAATGGACGGTGTTGTCGAGGCCGTCATGAAAGGTCTCGCAGATTATGACGACGATGTTCGAGCTGTTAGTGCAGCTACCCTTACCCCGATCGCCAAAGAATTCGTGACGCTTCGGCCGGCGGCGCTCAATGATCTGATGAACATTGTCTGGGACTGTCTGTCTGATCTTCGCGATGATTTGAGTGCTAGTACTGGATTCGTCATGGATCTCCTCGCGAAGTTATGCAGCTTTCCCGAAGTTTTGATGGCAATGAAGCACAATGCAGCAAAAGAGTCAGACCATTCCTTCACTAATCTTGTTCCAAGGCTGTATCCATTCCTCAGACACACGATACCCAGTGTCCGATCCGCCGTCCTTAGAGCGCTGCACACGTTCCTTCAAATTGGGGGCGAAGACACTCGCGGCTGGGTCAATGGGCGGATATTGCGACTTGTGTATCAAAATTTACTCGTAGAGCGTAACGAGGGAACGCTGAAGCTTTCACAGGAGGTGTGGAACTCGCTACTGGATGCTTTGGTCGAAAAAGATGATCACAACACCACCTCCCAACTCTTGGAGCAAATGCATGACCTTCTCGTTCTCGCGTTCCATCCCATCGGCACTACTCGGAACCCGTTGCCGATAGAATTATGCTATTTCATCAAGCCTTCAGGTCAGCCGTATGGCCCACCAAACCCGGAGATGTTGAGAGCAGCGGCGCAAGAAACCGTTGAGCCGGCTGCGAAACGGAGAAAACGCTCCGAGAATAAGGAACAACCACCCACATCGGCTCACAATGTTGATGGACATATGATATCCGGAGACGTCGATCTGGTTGGTATCGAGGTACTGATCAGATCTCGGGTATGTGCAGCCAAGGCACTGGCTCGCGCTTTGGCTAAGCACCCACCGCTGGAAATAATCATGATGGAGATATCAGATGGCTTGCGGTCACGGTATTCGACGACGCAAATGATTGCAGGGATCATTATTGAAGAATACGCTCGAGGATTTACCAATCCCTCAGGTAGAGCCGGGAGATTCAGCGAAGATTTGGTATCAATTCTGGATACAGAACGCCCCGAAAGCTACGCCGATCTCTTACCATTCCTAAGAGTTTTACGAGCACAATCTCAAGCTCTGTTGAATGCCTTCCGCGATCACGGTCATGTGCCTACATTGAAGCTACCATCACTTGCTATTGTTGTCCAAGGCGAGATTGGAGCGGGTCCCACAGCCTTCTCTATTGCAAATGCAGAAGCGGTGGTGGGCAATGACTTCGATCGTCTGAAGAAGTCTTTAGCCCCAGCGCAACGGATCACTTCTTCTCAAGTCCTCGCCGATGCGCGCCAGGCTGTTCAAGGTTCCATCGATGAGGCTAAGAAAGTCAAGAGCGAAGGAGACGTCCGCATCAAAGCAGCCGCTGCGTCTGCCCTCGTGGCCATTGCAGAAATTCCCAAGAGGCCAAGTTCTCTCATCAAATGCATCATGGATAGTGTTAAGCTGGAGGAGAACTACAAGCTGCAGAAGCGATCAGCTGTATCAATATCTTCCCTCTTAAGTTTTTATGCTACCACACAGCGCCGTGGTCCGGCTGATAAGATCACTGCTAATCTCACCAAATTTTACTGTATAGACAGCTCAGAAACGCCAGAGTATCGTATCAATGCCTCGAAACAAAACGTCATCTTATCACTTCACAAAGAAGAGGATCGAAAAGACTATGAGAGCACCGAAGCTTATGAAAGGGAAGCAAAGGGAGCGAAGGTCACGCGACGTGGTACCAAAGAAGTGCTGGAACAACTCTGCCAGTCATTCGGAAACCAACTGTTTGAAAAGGCGCCTGTATTGCAGTCCAAGATCGAGGGACCTCTTTGCAAGGCCTTCGCCGACGATGAACCATTGGATCTTGAAAATGATCATCAATTTGGTCAAGAAATTGTAGACGGTCTTTCGGTGCTGCGTGCTCTGGTGCCGACCATGCACATAGATCTCCATCCCTTCGTTACCAAGTTAATGCCATTGGTGGCTAAAGCTCTGACTAGCCCTCTATCCATCTTCCGATACGCCGCAGCAAAATGCTTTGCTACCATCTGCAGCTGTTTGAGAATGGAAGGCATGACTATGCTAGTTGAGCATGTCCTCCCTTTGGCTAATTCTGACAATATCCACTGCAGAGAGGGCGCAATAGAGCTGGTGTACCACCTGATCGGTGTGATGGAGGACAGCATCCTGCCATATGTAATATTTCTTATTGTACCTGTGCTTGGCCGTATGAGCGACACTGACAATGATGTACGACTTATCGCAACTACGACATTCGCTACCTTGGTCAAGCTCGTACCGCTCGAAGCTGGCATACCAGATCCGCCGGGATTTCCAGAGACTTTACTCAAAGGCCGCGATCGAGAACGCAAGTTCATCTCACAAATGCTAGATCCCAAGAAAGTTGAGCCATTCGAACTTCCGGTTGCTATAAAAGCCGAGTTGAGATCTTACCAGCAAGATGGCGTCAACTGGTTAGCTTTCCTGAACCGGTACCATCTCCACGGAATCTTGTGCGATGACATGGGCCTTGGCAAAACGCTACAGACACTGTGCATAGTAGCTAGCGACCATCATATGCGTATGGAAGAATATGCAAAGACCGGATCATTAGACAGCCGACCCCTTCCTTCACTCATTGTCTGCCCACCAACCCTATCTGGCCATTGGCAGCAAGAGATACAGCAATTCGCGCCCTTTCTGACATGCTTGGCCTTTGTAGGTCCTTCCCAGGACCGGCTTAAGCTTAAACCCCGGATTGGCACGACGGATATTGTGATCACCTCCTACGATATCTGTAGAAATGACATAGACATATTCACTCCATTGAAGTGGAATTACTGCGTGCTGGACGAAGGACATCTCATCAAGAACCCCAAAGCCAAGACGACAATGGCTGTCAAGCAACTTGCCAGCAATCACCGCCTAATTCTGTCCGGTACTCCGATCCAGAATAACGTTCTCGAACTTTGGTCCCTCTTCGACTTCCTCATGCCCGGTTTCCTTGGTACAGAGAAAGTCTTCCTTGATCGGTTCGCTAAGCCTATCGCCGCCTCGCGCTTGAGTAAATCCTCGTCAAAAGAACACGAAGCCGGCGCGCTCGCAATTGAAGCTCTCCACAAACAAGTCCTACCTTTCCTCCTACGCCGACTTAAGGAAGAAGTGCTCGACGACTTACCTCCCAAGATTCTCCAGAATTACTACTGTGATCTCTCCGATCTCCAGAAGAAGCTCTTCGATGACTTTGCCAAAAAGGAGAAAAAAGTCCTTGCCGACAATGCCGGCGGCGACAGCAAAGAAGCCAAGCAGCACATTTTTCAAGCTCTTCAATACATGCGCAAGCTCTGCAACTCGCCGTCTCTCGTCGTCAAGGAAGATCACAAGCAATACGCTGCCATCCAAGCATCACTCGCGCGGCAAGGGTCCAACCTCAGAGATGTGAATCACGCTCCCAAGCTTACGGCTCTGCGTGACTTATTGGTAGATTGTGGTATTGGGACAGATCCCGCAGAGAACAACAATTTCGTTTCTCCTCATCGTGCTCTGGTCTTTTGTCAGATGAAGGAGATGCTGGATATTGTTGCCAACGATGTTTTAGGCAAGCTTCTCCCGTCCGTGCAGTATCTACGTCTAGACGGCAGCGTTGAAGCTACCAAGCGCCAGAGCATTGTCAATAAATTCAATACGGATCCCAGCTACGACTGTCTTCTATTGACCACTAGCGTCGGAGGTTTGGGTTTGAACTTGACGGGGGCAGATACAGTCATCTTCGTCGAGCACGACTGGAACCCGCAGAAGGATATACAGGCTATGGATCGAGCGCATCGTATCGGGCAGAAGAAAGTCGTCAACGTTTACCGCCTAGTGACAAGAGGGACGTTGGAGGAGAAGATCTTGAAGTAATTTGCCACATTTCATTATACATCTTTCTAACATCATGTCGCTAATCTTCTTTCAGCCTCCAACGCTTCAAGATCGACGTCGCAAGCACAGTAGTGAATCAGCAAAACGCGGGCCTGGCCACAATGGAGACAGACCAGATCCTCGACCTCTTCAATCTTGGCGAAACCGCCCCGGCGTCCAATATCAAAGACGCCGACGGTAAGGAAGAAGACATGATAGATGTGACAACTGGAGAGGTCGTGAAAGAGAAAGGCAAGAAAGGTTGGTTGGACGATCTGGGAGAGCTGTGGGATGAGAGAGGGTATGAGGAGGAATTTGATCTAGGAGGCTTCATGAAAACCATGAAGATGTGAGAAGGCGTTTCGAAAGTGTTCCTCTACCGGACACTATGCATATTTAGCGATGGGCGTTTTTATGATTATTCTTGAACGACATCAGGCACTTGGGACCATTAAGGCTTGTCCTCATGGGTACGGAACAGCATCATCAGGACTTACCGTGGGCAGCGGCTCTTCGTGCTGCTACAATTTGTATGGATGGATGAGACATGTCTCACGGCTGCAACCCGAGTGGGACTTCGTCCATTACAGCGACTGAAGGAGCAATAAGTGGGAAGCGGTTCAATCGATCAGTACCCATTCTAATATCCCTTACTATGTGAATGGTTCGGTCCTAGAGTTCCATAACAGAATGTAAATATTATCCTCGAGCTCGTGGAGGCAGGCTCGGCTCATCCCAATTCGGCCTAGCGCATGCTCATCCATCTTAGCGTTGATGCCGAGCGCTAGATGACTCATCGACTCTGCCAGATCTTTCATAACCATCCCACTGACCCTTCACCTCGCGACCTCACCTTTCCCATCACCTCCAATAACTTATCTAGGGGTTTTGCAATTAGTACTCTCCAATATGGCATGGCGCAATCAGGCATCGCAGACAGGATCGAACAATATTCCACTCGGCTCCCGTCGTCGCTTCGGAGGCAGTGACTCGGCTCCCCCTGACGATGGCGGGTATAATCCGAGCATGCCATCTACTGGCATCTCTGATCCCAGCTACAAGCGTGGTCGAAGCCCGCAGCAAGGTAGGCACTTTGATACACGTGATATGCATACTACTAACACATTCAAAGCTGATGTCAAGATCGAAGATGGCGAGAGGCGCCGCAAGAAGAGAAACAGATGGGGTGATGCGGCAGAGAACAAGGCTGCTGGCTTGATGGGACTTCCTACTATGATAAAAGCAAATATGACAACTGAACAACTTGAAGCATACACCTTGCACTTGCGTATCCAAGAGATCAGTGAGAAGCTAAGAATCAATGATGTGGTGCCAGCAGATGGCGACAGGTATGTACACCTGAAGGAGTGGCACAACTTGACTTGCTGACTCTCGCTTTCTCTTAGGTCCCCATCTCCACCGCCTCAGTATGACAACTTCGGTCGTCGTGTTAATACACGCGAGTATCGCTACCGCAAGCGTCTCGAAGATGAGCGCCACAAGCAGATTGAAAAGGCCATGAAGATCATCCCTAATTATCACCCGCCGTCTGACTATAGACGTCCAACTAAGACACAGGAGAAGGTCTATGTGCCGGTCAATGATTACCCAGAGATTAACTTCAGTACGATAACTAACCCTATCCTAACCCTTTCCTTTTCGTCCTTCCTTCTGATGATGCGCACGGCATTCTTGGAGGATACAGAAGCTGTTATCACTAATACTCTAATGCCGTACTTACCCGTTGTCATAACGCTTTGATTGACAAAGACTAACACTTAGCTCGCGCTCTCTTACTAAAGTCGGACTACTTATCGGGCCTCGTGGCAATACACTGAAAAAGATGGAGACAGAGTCACTTGCAAAGATCGCTATCCGCGGCAAAGGATCCGTCAAGGAAGGAAAAGGCCGATCTGACGCAGCTCACACAAGCAACCAGGAAGAGGATCTACATTGTTTGATCATGGCAGATACCGAAGAGAAGGTTAACAAAGCAAAGAAATTGATCCACAATGTCATTGAAACGGTGAGCCCCAAACGCCGAGTTCTGATCGTTCGCTAACAAATACCAGGCCGCCTCCATTCCTGAAGGTCAAAACGAGCTCAAGCGAAACCAGCTTCGTGAGCTTGCAGCTCTCAACGGTACCCTCCGTGATGATGAGAATCAAGCATGTCAAAACTGCAAGTGTCCTTCCATCATCATCACGCAGACTCTGCTAATAATCTTGTAGGTGGTCAAATCGGCCATCGCAAATATGACTGCCCGGAACAACGCAACTTTACTGCTAATATCATCTGTCGAGTTTGTGGCAACGCAGGTCACATGGCTCGAGACTGTCCAGACAGACAACGCGGAGCTGACTGGCGCAACGGTCCTCCAACCGGAGCTGTACCTGGCCGCCCTGTCGCTGGACGCATTGGCGGAGGTGACGCTGTCGACCGTGAATACGAGGTAAGTTTTCCGCTTTACCACGTTACCTCTCGGCTAACATATACTCCAGCAACTCATGCAAGAGCTATCGGGCGGTGCACCCAGTGGAGACGCACCTCAACGCATCGAAGCCGGCCCTGGGGGGTATGAAAATGGAGAAGGAGACCGTGATCTCAAACCATGGCAGCGTGGCCCCACTGGCGCAGCTGCTCCTTGGCAGCAACCACGTGGTGGAGATGATCATCGCGACGACTACAACCGTGATGGTGGTGCTGCACCACCATGGGCTGCACGTGGTGGAGGCGACAACCAGGGAGGTTACCAACAGAACGGTTACGGCGGTCCTCCTGGCGGTGGGGCCGCACCATGGCAACGACAGCAGGACAACGCACCCCCACCACCTCCTTCGGGCGGCGGATATGGAGGGTATGGTGGGTATCCAGGGGCCTACGGAGATGTCAGTGGCGGCTACGGCGCCCAACAGGGCATGGGTGCTCCACCAGGCTTGGGCGGCGGTGCTGGCGGTCTTGGAGCTCCTCCAGGTCTAGGCGCTTTATTCCAGACGTATGGCGCCAATGGCTCTGCAGGCGGTGCTCCACCTCCACCTCCTTCCGATGACCTTCCCCCACCTGTAAGTCATATTTCCCCTACTCTCGGTGACTTTCACTAACCATGTCACAGCCCCCAAGCGACCAGCCGCCCCCTCCTCCACCCTCTGGGAACTGAGCCCATGGCCTTCGCTCCGTCTAAGAGTCCGCTCTGGAGTTCTCGCTTTTCGAAGAGAACTGAACATAAGGCTGGATTTTCGAGAGTATCCGTGCCATGATACTTGCAGGTCAAAAGCACTGATGTACTCTGCTACTACGGTCAATTGGGAGAGCATGCCCCTTTTCTTCAAAAACAACCAAGTGTACCTTACTGTGCTTTTACCGATGTAATAGAATGCATTGCTTTTGCTAGTCTCACGTTCCCGATCGCGTGTGCTCAGCCTAGCTACCATGAATGAAAAACGGTTAGCTTTTGGAAAATACACCAGACAGAGCACAGCCTCTAACAGTGGTGCTTTTGTGGTCGAAATTATAATCCAAATAGGATGGTAAAGTCCTGCTAGCACCCAGGATCGGCTCCGAAGAAAAGCCATTTCATAACCCCAAGAAGCACCTAATTCCCATTCCTACTCCTACTCCTCATCGCCTTGCCTATCCCTACAAACTAAAAACATATATATATATCCTAACCTACCTCTCCTATCCTAACCCACCTCCACATCGTCACCATACCTCACCTCACCTATCGCTAAAAGATACCATACATACCAACCGACCTCTCCCATCCCATTCTATCCCACATCCCAGATTCCCCTCCCCTCACATCCCCTCCCAAATGGATCCGCCGTGCCGTTATAGGGAGAGCAAGGAGGGGAAAGAGAAAGAAGGAATAAGAGGGGCGAGCAGTGGAGGAACGGGGACGGAGTATAGTCATTCAAGAGTAAGGGTGTTGGAGGTTGGAGATTGAAGATTGAAGAGAGGGTATACTGGGGGTTGAAACGCGGGGAAGAGGGAGGTAATATACAACAATATCAGGCATTTCAGTTGAACAGGTCAGGAAGTAAGGATTGGAATTTGTGTGAGATGCTTGTTGGTTGTATTGGCCGTGGAATATTTACAGTATTTACAGTATGAATGCCTGAATAGGTGGATGAATTTACATAGATATGGAGGAGATATCCACTCTCAGCAGTACCGTGACGTCTTGGATCAGATATCTCACGCGTAGCTGAAGCGCGCTTTTCCGTTTCTTTTTACGGCGATAATGGGGACGGATTCGTATTCTGCGTCGCAGTCGTCTTGGGTGTCGGGCTGTTGGGACGGTTGCTGCTGCTGGGGCTGTTGGGGCTGGTGTTGCTGGGGCTGGCCTTTGATTTGGCCGTCGGGTCCGCCGGGCTGTGGTGGCTGGGGCGGCTGTTGGCCTTTAATTTGGCCGTCGGGTCCGCCGGGCTGTGGTTGCTGAGGGGGCTGTTGGCCTTTGACCGGTCCGTGGTTGAGGGGCAGGGGTGGTGATGAGGATGAGGAGGCGGGTGCGGAGGTGGTGCTTGTGGCTTGTGGGTTCGAGTTTGGGAGGATGAGGCTTGGGCCAGGAGTTGAGGTGGGTGAAGATGCTGGCGCGGCGACTGGGGAGGAAGAGATGCTGCCGGCTGCCGCTGAGGATACTGGAGCAGCGGGCGATACTCCAGCGCCTCCGTTGAATTTGGCCGCGAAGCATTTTTCCATCAAAGGGACGTCTGTGTCTCCGTTCGGTGTGAGACCGAGGACGTAGCTTGTGTCGAATGAGCCAGCGGCCCATCCCACGTAGCCGAGGAATTGATCTGAGTTGGTGTTCAAAAAGTCGATCACCTCGCAGATATTCTTGATGCAGGATGGATTGCTGCTGCCGCCGCCGATTTCGGTCAGGAGAGCTTGTCGCTTGCTGTTCTTCAACCATGTCAACAGCTCGGAAAATACATCGGAAGTCTTAACGCACGAGGCGGTCGTGCCGGAACCGTCGGAGTCGAGATACTGATGGACGTCGAAGACGAGGTTGGCGGTGCTGCCGTCTGGGTTGGTGACGCCGGCCAGGACGGCTGCTGAGCCACCTGATACGAGCGTTGATGCTCCGGTGTATCCGTCGCCTGGTAGGAGGATCATCTGCGAGGTAGCTCCTGCACCTCGTATGGCTGTTACGGCGGCCTGGACGGATCCGGCCCATGAATTCAACAATTGTTGGTTTTTCACTGTGAGGTCTGTGAGTACTCGACCAGAAACACTGGGAGGGTTCCATACGGTCGTGTGGCTCGTTCATCAAGCCCATTACCACCTTTTCCTCAGCGGCATATTTGGTGGCCAATTGCTTCCAGAGGTCGGCGAAATCGGCGTTGGTGGGACCGCCCGTAGCACCGATGACAGCGCCGTTCCAGCGGGCATAATTGTGAATGTCGATGATGCAGTAAGCTCCAGTCGCCAGGCAACCCTGCATCAGATGATCGTATGACTCTATCGCGGTGGCGTCGAGGGTTGCACTGAGCTTCCCCGCCACGAGATATTGCCATGCTACAGGCAACCGGAAGATGTTAAGCTTGTCCTTGGTGGCAAAATGGCTCATTTGGCCAGGGCCGTCGCTCACGGCATCCACGCTTGTTGAGAGACTCTTTACCGGGCCATAGACAGACGAGATTTTACATGTGCCCTGTATTTTGTGGTCAGCGCTGGCGTTAAGGGGGGCATCATCTCAGCATACATCAGTGCCACAGCCAAAATCAAAACCGGCAATATTGACACCAGCAAATTTGACACCAGCAGCCAGTGCCTGTGAGATACTGAGAGCTAGGACCGAGCTAGCAAGTAGAGTATTTGAGAACATGATGGGTGAATGTACTTTTTACAGAAAATGAATGTGGTCGTGGGTGCTGACCAGGGAGCACCACGAGGATAAAATCAACAACGAAAAGAGTGACGGGGTAGAGAACGAAGTGCTTGCTACACACGGGAAAGCAATCAATGTGTGACGGAGAATATTCATCTGCCTGGGGAAGGTCGAAATGTATATGCTCCTACCTCTTCCCGCCGAGGGGACCATTCTACGTTTTGAAACATGTTGTCTTGACGCCCTACTTATCTCGGGCGGGGTGATGAACTTTGGAGGAGATTGCAGTGATCTGCTGCAAGCAATAGGTGGGCTTCATCTGACAGGGGCCTTACCGACCTGCCTTCTCGAGACTTCAAGCCGAGGCGTGCCGCGCGCGTCTGCCGTGGGGGATGAAACCAATATTCCTTCGAGGTCGGCGAAGAGGCCTGCTCTGAAGGGGACGGCTGGGAGGGTCTTCGGGAGAATAAATGCGATTGAATGGGAATCCATCGCCACCATATTCGCCTAATATTGCGATATTGGAGATACGCGACCTCGTGGTTAGGGCTATGGAATTGTAGCTCCAATATAACATACGAAGTTAAGCGGTGACTGTGAAAGGGTTGGTGTGTGTTGGATGACCGTGTTGCACAAGGATGTTGATGTTGATGGAGATTGAGAGATTGAGGATCATGATGAGGGGATGTTTCACATCCTCGCTTATCTAGCCAGGTACAGGCAGACATACGGGATCATACTAAGTATCGTACAGGCGGAGCCGCCCCTATCATGTTGTAGACCTCAACGGAGTTCTCCTCAACATGCTCCCGTCGTTCTCGGGGATTTACCAGGATCAAGCTCAACTCGCTGCTTTCCCTGCTGAACCGGAGCAAAATATCGGTATATTATAGATGTTCCCGAGGCCGGAGCATACCTTAAGACCATGGTTCCACGCATGGCTAAGATACACAAGGGATGCTCCGACGATCGTTTGGCTAAGCCTCTCTTATGTTAATGCCCAACTTCCCACCTTACTCCCACTCTCCTAGCCTCTGTACCTCTCCTCTTGTCCCGCACAGGGTGCTGGAATCGTCCCCCACGTCTGCCGTCTCCTCCACTGCAGCTTGCGGAGCTGATAATCCCAAGTCTGGTGCTGAGAGGTCGGAGAAACCTTGTCCTGGACACCCACGATCTTGCACAGCTTGTCTCACAGTAGTACATTGGTACATTAATACAGACACTCCGATCAAGCATAGCATCATCTGCCCATTGCGATATCGAGACTTCTTGCCTGCCCCAGCTTCTGTGAACATCACGTGAGCTTCATTGTGACATGGATGGCTTCTTCGTAGGAGAAAAGTCCATGCCGAATGTTGGTTTCATCTGGTAACTTACCGCTCACAACTTCTCGTCCCGGTCGTGTACCGTCTGCCAATCCTTCGTCTCCATGAGGCATGGTAACAACCGTGGCCGCTTCGTGATACAAAGGATGATCCAGGGTCATACTCGTTCGAATAGTGAGGCCACTGACACATCGTCACCTCCAGCTACAGCCGGCCCGGGCGGCGTGCTACCCGGCCACTGACCCCACAATGTATCGAAATCAATGCTCTCATCGCCACTGGTGCCATGGGACGGGTCGTGATCCGAAAAGCTAGGGAGGACAGTGTTGTTGAGATCGAGGAGACCCGAAAAGGAGTCTTCCCATGGATAATGTGGAGGAGCCGAGGTGGGTGGGACGACAGGGGCCGTGGGGGCTGGTGTAGGCACGGCACTCAATGCTGAAGCGGCTGCTTGCACTGGAGGAATCGCTGTGATACCGCTCTCCAATGTAGGCATCAGAGTAGTGTGGCCGCTCACAAGGGCGGGGATTGGAGTTTGAAACGCAGGAGGTGGGAGCTGGACCGCGGCGTGATGTCCTTGCTGACGAATGGCGTTGCGAAACTCGGTGAGCACGTGGGCCGAACGCTTTGCCTGGGGGTCCATCTCACCACAGTAAGAAAGTATGGCAATTGAATTTGCCATGCATTGCTGAGTCAGGATGTTGCCTGATGGCCGCGCCCACTCATTGGCAAAAATAGTAAGCGCTGCGGCGAACAGTGAATAGCTAACGAAGGAATTCATCTTGGGCAAGTAGCGACCATTGAAAGCGTTCTGCACGAGAGCCACAGTGTGCGTCGAAGCAATGATACAGGCGTTAGAGAACTTTTCCTGTTTCCCCGTTCGTCTCTGGGACTTCTGTTGATGTTCATCGGAGGCTAGGGGTACGTTTTGGAATCCCGAGCTTAGCAGGTGGAGGAAGAATGGCCGCGTTAAAAGAATGATGGAATGACAGTATGCCACGTTGGAATGAAGGATGGCAATAGCTTGTCTGCGATTATTGGGAGATGCCTGGCGCCAATGAAGCGCAGGCGACAAGCTCTCTGGCCATTTCCTACACTCCTCTGCGATCTCCTGTGCGAGCCTGGTCGATACTTTCCGTTGCAAATAGATCTTACTGAGTATGAGGCCGATCGCATGACAACTGCGTGCGCAAGCCTCCAAGCCAGCCGAACATATTTGACCAGGTGTGAGCTGAGTGGTCTTCGCAAAAGTATTTGCCTGTGGATTCAAAAATTCGCCGGAGCACTCTTCTTCCGCCATTGCTACAGGGCGACCTAAGTGCGCGGCCAGAAAACGATCCATGGTAAACAACGACCGCCACAGTCTTTTTCGACTTGTTTGCTCGTCCGTTGAGAAGATGGCAAGAGTCTCTTCACGATGTAAGCCGAGCGTGTAGGCTGTACGCACAGCCATACCTGCTTCAGGCGTTAGGATGGAGCATATGAATAGCAAGAACGCCTATCGATGTATGAGAATGCTGCATTCCTCTTCGACCTGAGTAGCATATACACTGCCATGAGCAGCAGAGCCTGTACCGACCAGACGTCCCCGTCCTCAAATCCGACGCTAGGATTGTTGATACTCTTGGCGTTGAGAAAGAAGACCTCCGACTGGTCAGGATACTTTGACCTCACATCGTCGATGATTGCCGCTTCACGAGATCCATTTGCGGGTGTGGCTAAGCAATAACCAATGGCGAGAACTAGGTTGAGATGGCATAGATAAATGCGATCAATCGTTAGAGGGTCGGAGTAAACTCTGTCAACATCTGCGAGGAATGACTTCTCATCAAATATGTGGATGAGACCGTGCAGCTTCGTAACGATTAGTGATGCAGCTTTGCAATGCAATGACGACCACCAACATTGACAAAGAAGGAATCCACTAAAATCATTGCGGTCTCTTTGGTCGGAAGTCTATGCGTCAATTTGAGGTCCGGTGGTAGCGACAGCTGAGTCTCTATCATGGTGTGCCGTGTCGGATCGAGACTGAAAGCCGTTGGTCCCGCTACTGTTTCGACAATCATCCTTAGAAGTTGCAAGAAAGAAAGCGTTGCTGAATCTCCGATGTATATCACCCTTCCAGTGCCATCGTCCAACATCCTAGTCATAGTGTGATTATCCACCACCTCGTCCTCACCACAACTGGTAGAGGCATGATCTGATATTGGTTTTACCCCCGACCTCACATCATGCATTTGTTGGAGTTGGTGTGCCGCCCTTGCAGAATCACCAATGGATGGTGTATCGCCTCCAGGACGCCACGTATTTGGGCCATCGCTATGGTGGTCTGAGATGCAGCTGCTTTGAGGAAAATTGATCGCCCCAAGAAACCCTGCATTGGTTCTGACGCGCTTATGAGTTGACGACTCTGGGGAGGATAGACCGCCATGGCCGCTGTGTTCGGTGTATATACACGAAAATTGTTTCTTGGCGCAATTACTGCAAGGCTGCTCGCCATCACACTGTGTTCAATACGTCTCAGCCATGTTCACAGGGGCGTAGAGAAGGGCTGGATATGGGTAGCTCCACCTTCTGCTTCCGCCGCTTACAATCGTCGCAAGCGTTTGCTATGCGTTGTCTCTTTGTGGGATCGACTTTAGGGCGTGTCATTGTGGTTGCTGTAAGGTAGTTCTGGTTGATTACGCACCATACCCTAGCTCTAGGCGTTAGATAACAGCAGTATAAAACAGTAATAGATGTGAAACGATAGAGAACGACAAGCGTTGTGCGCCATGGGTTCGACTCTAAAGGCAATGCAAATGTTCAAGTTATTCAGGGAATTTCCCTGGCATCCCAATAGCACCGAGCGCGGATGTTCGAGCAGCGGAGAAGGTTCCGGTCAATCACCACTAAAAGTAGCACAAGAGGCTAGTGACGGGACAGTCCAAATACTGGTCAGTGGATTGGTGGCTTCTCCCGCCGCTACTAAGCGATCGAATTTATTTGTTGTCACTTGTCAGTAGAGGAATCTTGTTGTATCATCATAATATGTTAGATATCCTCTTGAATGCGTACATAAAACCTTCATCATAATGACACAAGCAGCGCACGGCTCACCGTATTTTACTCCTCGCTGGGGTCTGACAGACTAGCTACTCGTCTTGGAACCCGAACATGGTGCTGGCGAAGCCTGTTGTACTCTCAATCTCGAGGGTTGGGCGGTATTGGAAACTAATCACCAGGCCGACACACTGCTCATAGTGTACAACTGAATATACTATCTCGGAAAACAAATCGAAAACCTAAGCATAACTAGACTTAGTAGTGTAAGCCGTGCTTTGGTTCTAAAGCGCGAAACCTCAGATGCACAAGCTTCCTGTGCGTCGGTCGTCCACTTGAACATTGTTTCCACGAGATGCAGATCTCTCAGGGCACCGCCTGGGGATTCTAGGAATACAACCCTTCCCAAAGCACTTCCGAAGACACTTCCATGGACTGCTCGGATAGTTGGTGGGAGCTCCAAGAATATCTGCCTTTTCTAATTGTTGCCATTGCGAATCCGGAACAAGAGTTCATGAACCAGCCGCAGCTCCCCAACCCCCAGGAGTCCTGACTCACAGGCTAGGAGATCAACAAGTTCGTCTCAATTCCCCTGCAAATCAACGCAAGCTGGAATCAACCGCACGTGGGATACTTCTGGGAGGCGACTGGGTTTCAGGACGCCATCCTATACTCGTCCAAGCTACACGCAAACCGACCTGCACGCTGATCTCAGGCCTGAGCCCATCAGGAACAGATGAATAGTACATATCATACGTTCCAGCGAAACCCCTGTGAGTCATACCCAACATGTTTCTGGCAAAGTTCCTTACAAACGCCCATGGTATGCCTCTTGGCGTTCCGTGGTTCCATACAACACTCATTCTTACTTGCAGGCATCCCAATGACATTGTCAGAGTTAGCTGAGGCGGTAAACTGGTCCAAAGCGTGAGTGCATTGTAGAGTATGGAGTTGTACAACATGTCGAGATGATGCGTGGCCGCAACAATTGGCACAGTAGTGCTGAGTATGTTGATGCTTCGTACTCGGAGGTAGTCTTCTTCTTCGTCATCTCGTTTACTGGAACTAGCCACAATCATTGGTCCCGGGTGTACATGATCTTGGGATTGTGGTTTTACTGAAGGCGACCTTTTGGGACTCCGGCCATATTCGTGTCTCTGGGCCATTTCATAGCTTGCCAATATCGGACAAGAGCTCAAGGCTGTCCAGAATAGTAAGCAGCAGAAAAACGGGATTCCTTGAACGTGCATATCGACGACACAGGTAAGTAACACAGTTGACATACATGGCCTATGGAAGTAGCAGCGATATATGGTATTTCCATTGGGACCAAAGACTTGTCTCACACCCATTACAAACCTTGGTGGTGACATCGTCACGCATGCGGCTTTTAAACATGCACATCATTCTTCAAGATTTCCATGGAGTTTGTGATCTTGGTAGCGAATGAAAGCTACAGTTTATTTGCGCAAAAGCATCTCAGGCGCAGAAATTCTATCTGTGCGCAAGATGATATCTGCGGTATGTCGAGATAAAGAAGATATAAAGTCACTGGCTCAGGGTAACTGTGTATTAGGTTATCTCGAATTACCATTGGTCAGTGTCTGTTTTGGAGGAGGCGCTTAAAGGCTCCATCCTCGCGAGACCCTCATGTTCCCAGGCAGCTCCTTCGCCAATCTTGCGTGACTCGGAATGCCGTGCTCGCGAAACACGGATCCCCACACCCCACGCTTGGTTTCCATCGGTAGCTGCTGCACAACGCGCCTCCTCAGCAGTGGAAAGGTCTACGAAGAGATACCGATGACTCCATGCGCCCGCAACGCCGAATGCTGGGTTTGCTGGGATGATTACCTTGTTAATCGCTTCCCTGTAGGAATACTTACAATTTGAATCCCTTGAACAACTCGCGAACCTCGTTGTTGACCGTCAAATGGTCGATATATCAATATAGGTAGTGTCTCCCGTGAAATTAGAGATCTACTAGTACTATAGGTTCTACTATATACGAGTAGGCCGAGTTAATTAGGTGCCTTAGGCCTATAGTACGGAATAGTAATAATATAAGGCGGGGGCTGTACTTCTAAGGTAATTACGTCGGACCTAATCGAAACGGCTTCGCCACCCAGATCGCGCGACGATAACTTGGCATGGCTGCTATAAAGTCTCTGCTAGGCTTTCTTTTTGGCAGATTGCAGCCGTTACGTGGCATCTGCACAAAAGTGTGAGCCTCGCTTAACGAGGAAAGGCTTCGTTATACTTAAAGGGCCACAGGGCGAAGTAGTCCGATAAGAGGTTTAAAGGCGAAGTTATACTATTATCACTCATTGCACCTTTCTATAGACTATAGGTAGGTGATATATATACAACTTTGCCGTAGACTCTACGAGACTTACTACCTCAACTTCTAGAGGCATCTATTTCGCTATCCCTCTTTGCTAATTGTATATACGCGTCTGTTAGCCTTATCTACCTCTATTACTTAGGCACCGCTATTATGCTTCTGGAAACACAGCATTAGACACTTTGTGTCATTAATTTGCTGTAGAGACCATTAGACAAAGAAAAGGCGCAATACTATCAGGTCTTGTAGCTGCAAAACTTCCTGATCCAGATTGAAGGGCTATGCCGAGGCGCACAATTGGGAGCCTTGGGCATCCAGAGAGGGTATTATCTGTGTCATACAACACTGCCAGGCAAGGCATCAAGCCTTCTAGCCCACTGACCTTGGCAAGCCATTGTATATATGCTTCCGGAGCAACAATGTCACAAATTTCTGGTAGCTGAGCGCTGCTGGCCACTTCATGTGTCGTCGATGCCTAGCGATGACGCCGATAGCTCAGCCACCTACTTGTCCTGAGCTTTGCAGGCTGAGGCCCTGGGACGTCAATGGTACCCGACCAAGGCTGTACGCGAATACACCCGGTATGATCAGGCTCATCAAGTGGAGCAGTCACTGTTCCTCTTTCCCCTCCACCCATTCACATACATAGTGGCTGTATATTATTCCGTCCAGAAGTCCAGGATGATCTCCTGCTAGGTAAGGCGATCTCAATTGATGTCGATTGCTACAAGGCTCATAGGCAGTGCTGTCGATTAATCTTGGCTCTTACCAAACTCAACTTCACCCTTCAAACCGTAATTTTCTTTTCACTCTTCTGGACTACTAATCAGTCCGCTGGTACAATTTATTGCCTGAGGTCGATCACTTGCAAAGGATCCATACTTCTCGGGCATGATGGCTGAAAGCTCTGACAGCCAAGTAGTAGCCCCCCCACTCAGTCCCAAATCAGCAGACATTGCTCAAAATGTGGCGGAATGTTTCAAGAACAGCATTTCTTCTCCCAGTGCAGGAACAAAATTCCAAGGGCCTACTTCTTCCTCGACTGTCGATGAAGATGACAACGGACTGGCCGTGGAAAGGGAAGCCGCGGTCAATAGCGACAAGGTGAACAGTCCGACTGAAAGCTCCAAAAGTGATCCTCATGGAGGTCCTATAACTGAACAAGCATCGCGTGGAAGCGCAGCGGAGACCAACCATCAAAAGCCAGAGAATACTACAGAGAACTCATCTGGAAAAAAGCTTTATGAAGACGCGGTCTCGGCTTTGAATGATATGGAAAGCCAAGTGGTCGGTGCCACAAAAGAGCCCGTGTGGCGTGTACTTAAGGAGTTCAAGAAGATCACGGAGACGCAACCGACGACTCAAGACTCCCCAACCTCGGACAAAGCTTTGCAGAAGGTGTATATATTGTATCGTGTCCGCGTCAAAGAAGAGGGACAAGCCGACAAATACTGGTACCAGGATATTCCATTCTCAGGTCTTGATTACGAGCAACTCGAGCCGGCAGAGAACAAGGAAGGGTGTATTTTCTATGTAATCATGGATGTTGGGAACAAGACCCAGGCAGAGGCCCAGACCCAGGCGAAGACCGTGTTACCACCAAATGAGACACCAGAAACTTGGAAAGGACGGAAAAACCATGTCTTCGGAAAGGATGTTCAGATGGATTATCAGTCAACTCCTGCGATCTTAATCAAGTCGCAAAGCTTATTGAAAACGCTTCAAAAACTTATAATATACTACCCGCAGGAGGATAGTGACATGAGCTTTGTGTGGCATCCTTATCAGGTGCTACTATTGCACTATCCCCTGATTGCAGCTTATCGTTCAACCTATAAGGGCCCGAATGAATGCATTCCTGGAAACATCACTACACCTGAAGGCAAAGTACAGACACAGGGACAAGCAACAGTCCTACATCGTTCCAAAATGCCTGCTATTGCAGAGAACGGTCTGCCCGTTCACGAGCATATCAACGGTGAGACAGAATTGGGAGCCAAAGATCTTTCAGCTTCATTTACCAACCTAAATGCAGAAGGAATGTCCCCTGAAGAACAGATACAACAAATCTTAGACTTGGCGACGAGCTCAGAGGCAGGCGCTGGAGACTTTGAGGAAGGAGCATGTGATCAAAATACAGCTTACTCTATTGGAGTTTTGCTGTTCTATCTTGCACCGTTCTATCGCAAGACTATAATTCCTGAGCTTCTGTGTCATCGGGAGGGTAAAGCCACATACAAGATGCTTTGGACCCTTTTCAAGCCTGGAATGGATGTCTTCGCTTTAGTCAACAAACAGTACGCCGGATTTGTTGTACAGTCTTGTGAAATGCTTGAGAAGGAATCCAGCTCCGACATAGAAGAGAACAGAAAGAACCGGGTCGCTATGACGGTCTGGAATTTGGATTTCGAGGGTCCAGAAGTCAATCGAGTCTCCAGAATTTACAATCTCTTCGAGTTTGAAGGACAAAAAGATATTGCTACGTTAGAGGTTATCCCAACGAAGTACCTCAAAGATGCCCAAGATCGTCGAAGCTATTTGCAGAAGAGGGGACAGAAGTATTTTACTATCATTCGACAAAATGTAGCCTACCGGGCATATGATGGACATTCATTGGAAAAAGACTCCAAACACGTAAGATCCCATGCTCTCATTGATTGAAAAAAAAAGATGTGACTTTGCATTTGTAGTACAAGGGCGATATTATCATCGATCCCAGGAGCTATTACGAAAGCTTGGAGCACAAAGAGCCGCTGGGATATGAGACATTCGAACCCGATGATGACGGAGGTGGGCTACGCTGGAAAGAATACAATAAGATTGACCCCAAAACGGTGGACAGCCTGACTGCTCACCAATTATTCTTGCTGCCGCAACATCTGCGTGGATTTGCACTTGTCATCAAGGAGTGGAGTACGCCTTTCTTTCTCCCCAAAGACATTCGTTTTTAATGCTTTCCAGAAATTTTCGATATTGACAAAATCCACGACATTGATGAATCTCTTGATCCTATGAAAAACCTTCTTCTACCCCTCGGCGGAAATCATCATGATGTAATTCTTGCATTGCTGAACGATTATTCGTCAAGTCCAGCAGACTTCGTCCCCCGCAAGGGGCAATCTCGCGTCATCCTGTTCCACGGTAAATAGATTAAAGTTATGCTAAGCGTAGGAGCTAATGGATACTAGGTGAACCGGGCACGGGTAAGACATACACCGTTGGTAGGTCCAGATCATTCTTATATAAAGCTTCGAGATTGACTTTAATAGAATGTGTATTAAAGAAATACAAACGACCGTTACTTTCGTTAACTGTTGTAGACCTGGGTACTAAGGAGGAAGTTATAGAGCGTAAACTATCCATTTGGTTTTAATTAGCAGAGACTTGGAACGCGATTATCCTAGTTAATAAAGCTGACCAGTTCCTTGAGGAACGCAAGCCCGGAGACCTACAGCGAAATTGTCTTATTGCCGGTGCGTTATGAATCATTACGCATTTACTCTATTCTAAATAGTATTACTGAATTGCTCAAAGTGTTCCTCCGGACTATGGAGTACTATTCAGGGATTCTTTTTCTCGTGAGTTGCTTTCCCTTCTACTAATAGCATATCGACTAACCGCCGGAGACTTCCAACCGGGTTGGACAGATTGACGTTGCATTCGTATCACGCATCTTAATGGCCTTTAAGTAACCCAGCAATAACCAAAGACCAAAAAATTAGTCTATAAGACTTATTTTTCGACATATACACAGAAAATGATAAGAGAATCAGATTTAAGAGGGCTTCAAGAAATCACATTAAATCCGATAAAGTAGCAGATATATTACTGAATGGACGCGAGATTAGGAATAGTAGGCTTTTCAAAGTATCTTTCAGCTTAGCTATTAATATTGGCCTTAGCCGTTCAAGTAGCTATACTTATCGCCCGGCATAATAAGAAGAAAATCTCGAAGCTCGATCCTAAGACTGACAGGTCAACTAATAATCTTGTTGTTAATAATCTTATTATTAAGAAGGACCATATCAATATTTATTTGGAGTAGTGACAGGCTTTCCTAAAATATCGAAAGATTATATACAGCATAACGGACGGAGAGAGGGCCTGGCATTAATATAACCGCGCGCGTCTACCTAACCCTTCTACACCACCCACAGGGACCAGTGCTTATAGCTGGCGTGTACCGGCCATAGCGAGTCCCGCTCCAGCAGGTTCGTCTCCAGGTTTACGGCAATACTAGAATGACTTAATACGTACTACATCGGTAGGATTATTGCACTCATGGTATAGGGCGTACAGTACATGAACCTTATCAGACAGCTAAGATGTACACGACTTTCCCTTGGCTAAGTGTGAGTTGTTCGTATCATGTATATACCTAACGCGTGTTCATGTCGACGAGTACCGAAAGTTGAGCTAGAGAACATTTACGACATTTCCTTATTCGCAATAAGCACAGATTTTACACGAGGCAAGTGAACTTTAAAGTATACACAAAGTTCCTGTTCTAAACTTACTAATATCTCATATCTATCGTATATTCTGCGCTCAGCTTTTCGACTTCAAACCCGCCCCAAAAATAACGGAGTTTAGATACCGATTACACAGTGGTTTTCAGTGCAGACGTAGGGGTAAATTGGAGTCGATTTACTTCCCTCCATTCTTTTGTCTTAGCCCCCGGCAAAGCAAACAGAGAGGGGCTACTATTTATATGTATTCTGGATTTTTTTTGACACGAAATGTAATCTAATACAATAGTATTCAGGGCCTTAATTTTACTTCTATATCGTCGTAAAGAAGAGAGCAGTTAGTAAACATTTAAGCCGGGCCTAGGCTACTAGAATATATAATAATGTTTTAATCTAAGGTCGATTTAAGAGAAGGAAACTACTGTAAAGGTTTAGACTCTAGTTTCCTAGGTTATATAAGTCCCTATATAGCAGATCTTAATTTAGGAACGACGGGAACTATATTCCTAGACGAAATATCGGCGATTAATTAATCTTTTATAGGAAGATACTCTAGAGAGTAGCTACGCCTAGATATAACTATAAGAGTTTTACTACTACGGTTATCAGCCTTAGCTAGTAACTAAAATATTTATAGTAACGCCTTAATATAGTAAACTAGGCTCGGGTTAGTATAATCTTCTAGTAGATAAAAATCGTTAATAATATAGAACTAGTATAAAGGATAGCTTATCTATAATTTTCTAAGGATCGCTAAAGTATCTGCGAGTATACTTAGTCCCTAAAGACGATTAAAGCGATCTTAGCTTACTAGTTACTTTAGCGGTAATAACTAGTTAATATATTCTTATACACGGTAAATTAAAAAGTGCGTTATATCTATAAATATCTAAGGCTTTAATTAGCCTCTTCCTTAGTCGTAGAGATATAGAATAATATTAAGTCGTTCGCGCGTAGCTACCTAAAAGATTCCTAAGTAGATTAAAGAGATCGCTCCGATCTCGTAAGTCTTTAACTTACTAACCTAGCTTATACTTATACTAGGATCTATAATCTACTACTCCAGTTTACTAAGTAGTATAGTATTAGTAGTAACTCTCTTATCTAGTAGTAAGGGCTTTATTCGTTATATTACTTAAAAGCTATTAGTAAATCTTATTAAGTCGATTAGCTTTAGGATCTTATTATTATTAGTATAACCTATTAAATTCGCGTCGCGAGAGACCTTAAGCGGAGGCATTATATTATAAGCTTTAATAAGGTATTCTTAAATTATAATAGCCCGTAGTTAGTAACTAGCTTTAATATTAAGTATTTCTCGAAGAATTTTCTTGTACTTACGTAGTACGGTACTCTCTATTCTACTACTATCGTCTTAAACCTTACTAAGGTCGTCTAGCTATACCTAAATATTTTCGTTAAGGGCCTTATCGCGGTAAAAATAATTATAGTAATAGCTAATATCGCTAGAAAGGCCTCTCTTCTTAGTTAATTTATATAAGGACGCCTCGCCTATTATCTTTAAAGTAATTATATTAACTAGAATATATCTATAGGACTATATATTACTTCTTTAACTAATATTCTTACTATTCTTATAGATCTCTAGAGCTATATAAGGTCAAGGTTCCTACTTAACTACTATAATAATTATTTCCTCTATATTTATTAGAGCGCGACTATTACTACTCTTATATAATCTGTCCTTTAAAGTCCTAATAGCTGAGATTCTAAAGTCGGTAATTTTCTATTTACTAACCGGCTAAGTTTTAAGATTAAAGATTAAAATATTACTAGGCTTTAGATCTATATAATAGTAAGCTAAAATCTCGCCTAGTACTTTTATTTCTATATATAGCTACGCTAGCGCTCCGGTAAGCTCTACTACTTCCTATAATAAATCGTATATTATTAGGTTCTTATTTCCCCCGAATATATCCTTTTAATATAGTAGAAATAAGTATAGACTATAATCTATAAGATCTATAATAATAGAGATCTTATCCTCTCTATTACTCTAAGGGATAGTAATAAAGGCAAGGTATTTTATAATATTAGAGTACTAACTATAGCTTTACTTAAAACTTATTAGATTTTCGATTTTAATATAATAGTCTACTCTTTTAAATATCTTTCAAGCTACTACTTTACTACTCTTTATAAGATTAGCTTTAAAGTATAGATACTAGTAAGAATTTAAGGCTTATAGCGTTATAATTCTTCTTCTTATCTATATAGTATCCTAGCAGAATATATTCTTCCTAAATAACGCCCGACGCTCCTTTACTAACCTTATATCTTAACTGCTTTTTAAATGGCAACTTAGTCCCTATTCGAAACTTCTATATTTTTACTTCCTTATAGATAATAGAGGGGTTAAAAAGCTATTACGTATCTATAAACCCCTTATAGTATAAAGGCGGTAAAAAGCTAAGCTATTCCTTATTAAGTAGTAGCTAATTATCGGTATAGTCTAGTACTATTAACCCCTAAGAAACTCGACCTTCCGTAAGCTAACTAATATAAATTAAGATAAGAATAAATCTGTATCTATCTCCTAAGTAATAATACTACTAGGTAGCCTAGGTCTTAGATACTAAGTTAAAAGTACTATAATATAGAGCGTTTAAATATTTCAACTATATAAAATTAATATCTTTTACTATAAGGAATCCTTACTTCTAATATATACTATATATAGACTCTTTAGTTATCTTAAAGGGTAATTCCTAAGTAATAGAAGATATCTTAATAGTAATATTATAAGGTTACTAGGATAATTTCATTTTATATATATAGCGGAGAGGATATATCTAGCAAGCTATCTAGAAATAGATTATTCTATAAGTAGAGGCTAATCCTAATAGATTTATAAGAGCGGGGCCTTTAAGGCGCTTAGAAGTATCTCGCTATATACTATAACGCCTAATATACCTTACGTTACAGCTCTTCTAATATAACTAGATACCCGGATAATAGGGACCGGTCTGTATATTATATCCGATAATCGCTCGAGAATAGCTTATAGTATTAGTACGATATATAATATAGCCTCTACCCTTAAGATAAAGTTAATTAAGCCCCGTATCTACCCCCTTTAAACGGTGTATCTTCGTCCCTAATCCTCTATAACGTCTTTAACTTACAAGATAAATTATCTTAGAAGAAGAGAAAAGCTCTAAATATTAGGTAATAGGATACCTCTATTAGTTAAGAACTCTATTAACGATTATTATATTAGTAAAGCTAATCTACTAAGCCTCCTACGTAAATTATACCTAGGCGTTATAGATAAGGAATTTAGAGTAAGGGTATATATAAATTCTTTAAAGGCTACTTTAAGCGTATCGCTATTACGAGGATCTATTTCAAGATGCTAAAGATAGGAGTAGAGCTAAAATAATTAATAGTAATTCCTTACTTCTAGGATAATAACGCCGGTAAGTAGCTTTAGTACTAGGTAAGACTCTCTATATTATAACTTACTCTATAATATAGGAAGAATACGAGTAAGTCGTTTAAATAGTAGAGAAAGGCTAGAGACCTTATTTATTATAATCCTAGTATAATTAGAAAGTAATAACTATTATTACGGCCTTATAATTAATATTAGTTATTAGAGCTTAAGTACCGTAGGGATTCTATTATAAATTACTTATATATCGCTAGAATAGGTAGGGGAGGAGATTTTGTAGCCTATATATATAAAAGCCAGCTATAGGTAAAAAGACGCGTATATTTAAAGTAAGCTTAAATATATACAGCCTATAGGCTGTAAAACGGTTTTCACTTGCATTACTACACGTAATACGTTTTAGAGGACTGTAATTAGAGTAGACCTCCCCTAAAGATAAGGCTTGCGAGCCGGTTATATATATCTAGATCCTATCCTTATTATACGCGAATCCTAGTACAGTCGCGCTCTATATTATCTAGTAGGACTATTAGACGATTATATATTCTCCTAATAAGAGCCGCTTTAGTATAGTAATACTTTAAGTTTTCGATTAGAGTAGGGTACTTAAAATAAACGTTTTCGATAGCTATAGTAATATATTTAGCGTATAGTAGAAAGAACCTTACTTACCTACTTAGATAATATAAATCGTACTAATAGTCTATTAACTTTAACTCCTATTAATAGTTATTCTATTCTATCTAAGTACCTATTAAAGTCTATAACGCTAGTAACGAGAATTATATAGAGTCGCCTTTAGGGATTACCCCGTACTATCTACTACTACTACTAACTATATCTAGATTAATATCTACTCGCTACTTGCTTAGACTACTATAAATTACTAAAAGAGCCTTAGTAATTATTAAAAGTTACTATAATCTAGATATAGAGTTAAACGGTATTCTCCTTACTTTTAGAGATAAACCTCGGAGCTTAGAAGCTAGATTAGGAATTATTAATATCGAATATTAGTTAAAACCTTAGAAATATAGAGTATCTACTTAAGGCTTTCTAAGTTCTACTTATACTTGTAATATTAGCTATCTTTTTCGGTATATAGAGTAGGATATTAGTAATAGTCCTTAGCGAATTAAATAGATAGGGCTATATTACTATTCCTCTATAGTACTAGAGGCGGAAAGTAACCTATAGATTTATTTACATCTAAAGCGGGACTTGAAATTCAAATAAAGCCTTAAGCGGTTAGGTAAAATATAGCTATATAGCCTAATTGACCTAAGCTTACTTCTACTCTCTACTTATATTAGTAATTAGTAATAGTACCTACGAGACCTATTAATAGAATATAAAGTTATTATTAGTCTACCTCTACTTACTTAGAAGTCTTTAGCTCGCTTAGTAGTCTATCTAATAGATTTTAGGAGGATATAGTACTTACTCTAGACTTATTAAGTCTTATAACCGAGCTTTAAAATAGGTTTTATATTTTATAAAGACTATAGTATTTATAAGATAGAGTATTCCTACTTATAGCTCTTATAAAGTTATCTAGAAATACTATTAGTATTATATAAGAGCTATAAAATCCCGATTAACTAATTAACTATAATAATTTAAAAGTTAAGTCTAATAATCTTTCTAGTTCCAGAATATTTCGATTATATAATATGTAATTAGAAGCTTATAGTATAAGTATTAAAGTCTTTAAAAAGCGGATTAAGGGTAGCTTAAGACTTATAAGTCTATAAATAGCTTATAATCGACTTATTATTATTTATAGCCACCTATTATAGCTTATAGTAGCGCTCGATTTAAAAAGTCAAGTTATAGTAAAAGCTATTAGTAATAACTTAGTATATCTATCTAAAGTTAATATAAAAGATACCTTAAGTATCTACGTAGTTACCTTTATAACCTTAATCTACCTTCTAGCTAGCTTTATTTCAGTAAATTAGTATTATTAGTAAGCTTGAAATAATATTTATATTCTATAGATATTCTTCGGCATAAATTTTTTCTTCTTTAGTAGCCTAGATAGCTCTAGGTTTAAGATATTACCGTAGTTCTAGATATTTATTATAGTATCTATACCCTTAACCGTACTAACGCTCGGTACTTAGATCGTAATAGTCCGAAGATAAAATACACAACGAGCCTTAGGCATATTACCGTGCTTGAAAGGCACCGAATCGGCAGCAAATACTAAACTTATCTCACCTTTATAGGAGAAAGTGTGAGAAGCGGCTGAGCTACAACAGAGTTTTTTTTTTAATTTATCCGCACGCCAAGAATTTGGCGGCGATCTCACTAAAATAGCCTTATACTTACAGCGTACCTATTGCTAATATATACATTAGATAATTAAGTAATTAGGGTATCTAATACCTTTAATATTCATCTATTATTATTTATACTCTTCCGATTAAGATTATAATAAGTAGTACTAATAAGACACGCTTTGTAACAGGAACGCTTATAGTAAGCGTGCGACAAGTAGAACAACTCCGCGAAATTTACATGAATCGCGAGAATTGATATATCTTAGAAGGAGTATATAACCCCTAGTGTATTTCACTTAGTCTATACTTTTAATTAGAAATAGCCTATATATTTCCCTGGTAGACTGCGCGTCGAGTCGGTACTTCGAACTCGAGTCGGGTACCCGACTCGTTAGATGCTATTGATATACAAGAGAGGACGTCGAGCTTTGAAATTTTCCTCGGGATTTAATTTCGGCATTCAGCGGCTGTTGATCAATCCGTTAGGGAGGTCAGTAGCGAGATGAGGAGATTCTAATGAGAGTTTCATTCGGGTTTACCGTTAGAAACGCCTTCTCCCATCGTCTCGGTCTCTGATTCTTTTCGCCGTCGGCCATACCATTGGTTTCCAGTCTCATGGAATGGATCTTGGTCACGCCGAAGAGATTTCCTCCTTTGAACAGCTTGGGTATATATAGGGGACTCTTTGATCTTGTCCTTCAGCTCTTCTGAGCGTCCTTAGCCTGCTCCCGTTGGATCCATTTTGCACTTTCCTTCGCATGCTTCTCGGTCGCCTCCTTATCGGCCAGCATTTCCTTTATACGGTGCGGACTGGGTACACTAGATCAATCCAGAATCAGTCTCCCCAGCTAAAATTTGGGACTGTATTGTTCGACCCTCGAAGAGGCTGCGGGTAGGATGTTCAAGAGAACAGGATCTACAACTTACTGTCTCCCTTTCTCCACCCCTGGCCTCTTCAACATTTTCTCCTCCCACGCTTTCAGATACGGAAAGTCATCGATATTGACTCCGGCCCATCCGGCAGATGCGACCCAGCCCCAGTGCGCAATATCAGCGATCGTACACTTGTCACCCACCAGATACCCGGAAGCGGACGTGGCAAGATGTTTATCCAGCACTCCGTACAACCGCCTTGTCTCGTTCTGATACCGAGAAACACCGTAAGAAATTTTCTCCGGCGCGTATCGATGGAAATGATTAGCTTGCCCTTGCATGGGCCCAACCCCAGCGTTGAGGAAGAAAAGCCAGTTGTTGACTTCGTACGTCTCACGGCTGCCCGCTGGATAGGAGATCTGGTGCTCGACCTGGTCGTATTGCTCGACGAGATATTGCATGATGCTGCCAGATTCAAAAAGGCGGATCATCTTGCCATCGGAGAAGGTGTCTGTGAGAGCGGGAATGCGGCCATTTGGATTGACCTCAAGAAACCAAGGCTCTTTTTGGGTATTGGTTTGGATGTCGATCTTGTGGACTTTGTACGGGAGGCTGCAGATTAGGGAAATGTACTCAGCTGTGAACACTTGGATAGGGCAAACAGATCTGGGATATTCACCCAAGCTCTTCAAGGGTAATAGAGATCTTGATACCATTTGGTGTTTGGGTTGTGTAAAGGTTGATATCCGGAGTCTTGGGTGTAGAAGACATGGCGTTGACGAGATGTTTGGTCAATTGTTCGACACGTGGAAGCATATATAGAGAATGATGTTCTTAGAAAATGAAAACAAATTCGAAGTCAGTGTCTGATCGAGTTCTGTAATGCTCTAGTTTCCCCACGTTCGAGGGTCAAGCGGCATGATCTCATCATGCCGCAGCTTTCCCAGGTGCCGAAAGCCTAGTTCCCCGGTCGATAGGAACAGAATAATTTTGCGTCGCAACAGTACGTGATGTTTCAAACGTGCTGAAATGTAAAAGAATCGAGATCTGTGAACCCTCGAAATCTTCAGCATTTAGGGTGTCCGGCCATCAATGGCAGCCCCAGTTGTAACTCAATCCTTTACAACAAGGACCGATTTTATTGAATTCCACTATTAAGCAGATGCCAACACGTAGTGCTGGAGTGGTGATCATGACAACACCTTTGGTTGCATTCGACTTGGGGCACGGGAAGAGACAATTTGTCCAGCACCACAGGATGGGCTTTGTAGCAGATACATCGATTGAGTGATGCGATACTCAATCAAGTCGATGATAGCCCTATGTCCCTGTTCCGTGGACAGTCATTTCGTATTTCTACTCGTGTCATTAGAGGTATAAGGAAGTACTGCTGCTACTATACTATTACGACCCGTGACCTTCTAAGGTAGTCAGGGTCTAAGGTGGATCTCGTAGAGAGGAGTGTCAAGGAGAAGGCAAGCAGGCTTCGTACTAAACTGGTCTGGTATAGAATTATATTTAGTGTCTAGGAGATTAGTCTAGTAGATAATATGAGTTAAGCACGAAGCTCCTATCTAGAGGGAAAGTAACGCCATCTATATAGATATAGGAAATCTATGCTCGTACTGGTCGCTAGTAATCGACCTATATCGATTAAAGCGATCAGGTCGAGCGATCGCTCGACTTGCTATACCAAGGCATATTCGACTTTAGTAAGCGCCTAGGGCGTCCGCTAAGGCTCTAGTACTAAGGTTGTAATATTACCCCTCATCCCCTAAACCTTTGTCCTAAAGGTTAAATAAATATTTATGTCGTCTCGTCCGTAGTAACGTCGCATTAAACTATCGGATCGAGTGGCTTATAAGGGAGTGATTATAATAGTGTCGTGTCTGCGATATACAAGATCTTAAAAGGAGTATCAGGTGTCTTCCCTTTCTCGAAGGTGCGCGGAGTGTATTCGGCTCGGAAAATAGTACGAACCGGCCGTACCTATTATCCACTTCTCTGGTATTAATAAGGCTATAGAGAAGCTTAAACGTAAGGAGGTGGAGATAGAGGTAGCGTAGGAGGCTGCTAATAAAATCGCTCGTTAAAAATAGACGAAACTGAAACGTCTTTATTAATAGAAGCGTTTCCTAAAAGAGCGGGAATAACGGATATTTAATAAGGGTCTTGACGATATTAAGGAGTTAGAACGTCTAGAAGAACTTAAGAAGGCCGGTGAAGTTAAAAGGGCACTTATAAAGTGTCCTACTTTCTTAGAGTTCGAGGGTTCTAGAACTCTTTCGCCTGGAGCCCTCGAGTGGATCGCTCAGGGTGTATCTGGGTTTAATGATACTATTAGAGGAGCTCTTAACAGTTAGCGAGATTTATAACTAGTTCCCAGGTATTTTCCGAGTCCTCGTATCCTTTCCATTTTACTAGGTAACTCTAACCTCTCTATAATAGAATCTTTTCGGCTTCGAATTCATTCTCTTCTTCTATTTCGAAATAGAAGGTTTCCTGTAAGGGAGTATTAGGATCTGCCTGTTCTAATATAGAGATATAGAATACCGGGTATATCTTTACGTTAGGTGGAAGCTATAACTTATAATTAACAGGTCCTTTTCCTTAAATAACTAAAAATGGTCCGACTTTAACGTAGTCTAATTTCTTGCTTGGTCTTATACTCTTCAGGTTTTTTATAAGGAGGTATGCTTTATCCCCCTTCTTTAGTTAAGGGCCATTTTTTCTTTTCTTATTAGCCGTCGTTTCCGTAGATTCGTTCTTTCTTCGGACTTCACCTTGCATTTCTTTATACAGGTGTTTCATGTCTAATATTAGTACTAAAGCTTTTTCAGCATCTAGTCCTCGTCTTGAATCCAGAAACAAGTTCGCGTGTCTCCCGTAGTTAGCGAAGAATAGTGATAGCTTTATAGTATTAGATCTTTTGTCGTTATATGCCAATTATACTATTAGGAGTAGTAAAACCTAATTGTTTTATCTTTTATTAACGTAGTGTCTAAGATACGTCTCTATTATTTAATTTATACGTTTAGTTTACTTATTAGTTTACGGATAATATATAGTTAATATTCATAACTTTGTTCTAATTAATACGACTAAGGTCTTCTAATAATTTAATATGAAGAGCTTATCTCTATCTAAGGTTATTAACTCTAGTATACTATAATCTCTAATAAGTTTATCTAATAATATAAACCCAAGCTAACTAGTATTATAGGTTTCTTTATAGGGAATTATAATAGTATACTTGGTAAGTTTATTAATAATTACTATTATTGAATCGTACTTGTCGTTTATTACCGGGTCAACTAACCGAGGTAGTTTCACGACGAAGTCTATAGTAACATCCTTTTATAGCGTGTCTAGAACTTTAGTAAACTGGATTTGTCCGTATTTAGCGTGTCTCGTAGACTTGTTCTGCTAGTAATATATATATTCCTTGATATATTACTCGACCGATGCCCGCAAGTTCGGCGCGGCATATATTCTCTAAATTAGTTCCAAGGTTTTAGAAACTCCCGGATATCCTAGTAGAGGGTCATCGTAGTGATTTCTAATCACTCCCTTAACCGCTTTTAGTGGCAAGTATAGTTTCTACTTATATAATAATAAGTCTCGGTTAGGTTACTACTTCTTAAGCTCTCTAGCTAAAGTATCTCTAATATATGCTTCCTTTAAGTTAGGAACTACATGTGTTATAACTTAAATGGTCGCGGCTAAGTTCCTTATTAGTACTAATAATCTATCGTTTTCTTGTTTTAAGATAGGTTCTATTATAGTATCTTTCGTTTATATATAGTTAGATCGTCTACTTAAAGCGTCTGCTCGTCTATTATCTTTTCCTAGGGTATACTAAATTTTAAACTTATATTATCCGAGAAGCTTAGCCTATCTAACCTGTCGTCGATTTAACTCTTTAGTCGTTATAAAACCGACTAAGTTTTTATAATCAGTAAAGATAGTAAGCTTAGAACAGCTTTCGGTATATACTCTCCAATGCTGTAAAGTATAGATGATTACTAAGAGTTCTTTATCGTGTATATCGTAGTTCTGTTCTGCGGCTGTCATTTTTCGTGAATAGTAAGCTACTAGATGCTATTTATTATTGCTCTGTTAATATAAGCAGGCTCTAATTACAAGGTCCGAAGCATCCGTTTTAATACGCGCGGGTTCTCCGCTATAAAACGTATAGAGTACGGGTAGATCTATATATGCTTGCTTTAGTTTAGCAAATACTTTCTTTTAGTTAGTATCCTATCGAAATCCTGTGTCTTTCTTCGTGATTTCTATTAGTGGCAAGGCCTTCTTAGAATAGCCTTCTATGAAACGTCTGTTAAAGTTAGCGAATCCTAAGAAACCTTATACTAATTTAATATTATATAGTATAGGCTAGTCCTATATAGCCTGAATCTTTTCAGGGCTTATACGAACTCCTTCTATTATTACTATAAACCCTAAGAACTTAACTAAGGTCTTATAAAACTCGCACTTCTCTAGCTTTAAAAGGAGTCCCGCTTGTAATAAGCATATTAATACATCTTGTATATAAAGGATATATTCCTTAAGAGTTTTAGAGTAGATTAATATATTATCTAGGTATGCGATCGCTATTTAATCTAAATATACTCGTATAATATTATTAACTAGTACTTAGCAGGTTACTAGTACGTTAATAAGGCTAAACAGCATGACTAGGTATTCGTAATATTTATACCGAGTTCTAAATACTATTTTCTATTCGTTACCTTCTTTTATTCGGATTAGGTTATAAGCTCCTCTAAGATCTAACTTTATAAAGATCTTTACTTTAACTAGCCGGTCCTATAGCTCGCTAATATTAGGTAGCGGGTAACGATTTTTAATTATTATATCATTTAACTTTCGATAGTCTACGTATAATCGTAGTAATCCGTCTTTCTTTTTTATAAAGAGTATCGGATATCCTGCTAGTAATTTGGATTCTCGAATAAATCCCTTTTTAAGGTTCTCTTCCAGGTACTCGCGAAGTACTAAGAGTTCCTTTTCAGATAACGTATAAATAGGTCTAAATATTAGTTCCTTCCCTAGTTTAAGTTCGATCTTATAATCCTAAGGTTAGTATTTAGGTAGAGCTTTTACTATTATCTCTTTTATAAAGAGGCGTTTCCATCTTTAATACTCTTATAAGATATTAGGAGTGCTGTTAATTACTCTAAGAACTCTAACTTATTAACCCTACGGACCTTCGCTAGTATCTATTAAGCCGGATCCTTGTTTCTTAAGGCTATCCTTATTTGAAATTAAGGTAATATATGCCTCGACCGTCTTTCGGTTCGATTTCTTATCTACCGTCGTCCTCTATCGGCGTGTAGGGTGGAATCTAGCGATATTACTAGTTCGCTTAAACTTAAGTACTTTTCTTTTCTAGTTAATTACTAGGTTATACTTTTCTAACTAAGGCATGCCTAATATAATGTAATAAGTGGCTATCCTAACTATATTAAAGGACATTTCCTTATAATATCGTTGAATTATAAATAGTAGCGAGGTTATTTCCTCGTCTATACTTCCTGTTAATAGTTTTAACCCGTCGGCCATTTATAAGTCGTATAAATCCTTCTTTCCTTATATTAGTAGGCCTACTAACCGTATTAACGCTTCAGAGATAAAGTTTCTAGATGCTCTAGAATCTATTATTACCATGGTTCTCTAACCATTAATTCTAACCGGTATGTTCACGTGTGTTATATACTCTGTCGAGTATAACTGTCGTGTTTTAGGGATTATAACATTGATCTCCTTGTACTTCCCCGTAGCGTAAGGGATTACTCTTTTCCCGATTCGGGGAGAAATCCGGTAATCTTTTTTTATCGCATGTATTTCTCACATTTGTCATGGAAACATGCGTACTATTCCGACAAGTAACACTCCTTTATATCGGTATCATACTTGAGGTGTTTATAGAGACTACTATACCATCTTTAATCATGATTTAGAAACTATTTACGACTTCTTTTTATTACTAAGTACTAAGTACAGCTTAGGTTATTATAAGCCGTCTAAACTTTTCTACACGTACGTATCCTAATTACTTTTCCCAAGTTTCTTTTTACTTAATTATGGATTAGGCACGTCGTATCGGTATAAGCCGTCTAATATATTACTCTATATTATAGATATATTAAGTCGTTCCTAAATTCCTTCTATAGGAGTCTATCTAACACTTTCTCTTAGTAGAATTCTATTCTTTTCTTAAGTTCTGTCTGTAGATCTTTTAACGTGGAGGCGCGAGATTCTTTAAGGTATTTCCCCTTGCCCTTCGTAGGTTTATAGCTGAGATCTTCCCAGTCTGAATCGTTATTTTCTCGGCCTTGCTCAGGATGTTCCTTCTAAGCCTAACCACCGTCACTATTATTATTAGAACCTAGTTCTTTTAACTATTCGTGAATTCGCGTGAGTCTTCCTTTGATTCTTCCGATGTTTCTTTCTTTTTTAGTAATCTCTTCGCGTAATTCCTCTTCTCTGATTTTTAGTTCCTTGATATTTTTATCTATTAGCCGATCGATAAGTGCTAGTAAATCTTCTATAATCGCATCTAGCTCTTCGTCGTCATACTCTACCTCTGGTTAATCCCTTGGAGGTCCAGTCGTTTTAATTGGTATTCTCTCTAATACATTTAACTGTGGTCGTTTTACCATGTTTTTCGACCTGTAGTCTTTGGCGATGTAGCCCGGTTTGCTATAGCCATAGCATTTTATTGCTTTTTTGTCCCCTTACTACTTCTTACCCCTGAATTTTCCTTTTTACTAAGTGAAGTCCAATTCTATTAGCATGGGTCTATAAGGATTATATTATACATGTCTCTTATTATAATATCCTCCGGAATAGATCCCTACTCGTCTAAGTCTAGCGATACTACTATTATAGCGTAATTCTATCGCAAGCTCGTGGAGTTAGTTATCGATCCTTACTACGGCTTTAATAAGTGCGTCTAACGTATTATATACTACTCCGTCTCGTATAAGTTCTTTCTTAATATTATCTTTTAATCCTCTTTAATATATTATTATAAGTGCGTTATCATCCTAGTTTATTCTTATAAAGTATTATTAAAACTGAGTTAAATACTCTAATACTAACTTCTTCTATATTAAATGCTAGATAACTCGTATAGCCACACTTTCTTTATTTAAAGGTCTAAATATTCGCCTTATCTTAACACGGAAGCGTGTAAAGCTTTCTATCTATGCTTTAATAGCGACGTTATTACTGTTATCAGGGCCTTCTATATATCGCTTGAGATATAGGGCGGACCACCTCTAGGCCCGTCCTCTTATATAAGTTATTGTAAATAGTAGTTACTTACCTAACCTAATAGCGTCCCGGTTAAAAGAGAAGTATAGCTGCATCTGTACTAACCACTCTTCTAACTTGTCCCGGTCGTTATAATATAGGTCTGGTTTAGTAATCTTAATACTATCCTTAGCTTTAGCTGTTATTAACTGTCGTGAACCGCGTTTACTTGGGGTGGGGTTCCTTTCTCCTGAGGTACTTATCTTGAGGGTGCTTAAAGTGTTACGACCCGTGACCTTCTAAGGTAGTCAGGGTCTAAGGTGGATCTCGTAGAGAGGAGTGTTAAGGAGAAGGCAAGTAGGCTTCGTACTAAACTGGTCTGGTACAGAATTATATTCAGTGTCTAGGAGATTGGTCTGGTAGATAATATGAGTTAAGCACGAAGCTCCTATCTAGAGGGAAAGTAACGCCATCTATATAGATATAGGAAATCCATGCTTATACTAGTCGCCAGTGATCGACCTATGTCGACTAGAGCGATCAGGTCGAGCGATCGCTCGACTTGCCATGCCAAGGCATGTTCGACTTTGGTAAGCGCCTAGGGCGTCCGCCAAGGCTCTAGTACCAAGGTTGTAATATATACCTTATGCACATAAATATTCGTTGAACTTGCAGGAGGTCGGAGAAACGCTGGACCGTCCCGAGCACGCTTTACCAAATTAGGAACTCCCACACGTGGACTAGCCCTCATTCGTCCACACCTTCACAGCTTTACCAGTCGTCGACAAGCTCGAAATAACGGGGACGTGATATCGACAGTCATGTCTTCCGGCTATGGCCTCGCAGGCGGTATGTTAGTCCTAGTTCTAGCCGACATCATCATTGCGCATCCCTCACCTACCGATATTCATGCTCACCATTGACGCTGTCCAGGTCCCTCACGATGCTTTCCCTTCTGGCAAGAGCTTCTAGCCTGCTACGTCGTCAACAGTGACTCGGATGACATGTCAGGCGCCAAGAAATGTCTACCAGTGCTAGAGGATTACTACGAGTGCTTGCATCATAGGAAAGAGGCGAGCACGCATATTCCAATTGAGAAGCAAGAAATCGGCTTCTGGGGACCAAATTGCTGATTGAAGAATTGTGTTATCTAGTTAGCAAGAACGATAGCATTGCAGCATGCATATCGAAAGGCGGAGGCTGCACATCCGAGGGAGAATTCACCGAAAGTGGGGACAATCAGGAATCTGGGATTATTAGATAAAGAAGATGATACCAAGAGTGTGCTGGGCAGCCAGTCAAAATGAGAACATATTTTACAACCTCAAATGGCGTTGGCGCATAGATGAGGCTCGAAGCCGATGTAGTGCCTACTTCTCAGCTTGCAGGTGCATCAAGACATGGCATTCTCGGCTCATACGACATGTTATTGGACCTTCTGGGACGGAAAGTGAGCTTACATCCAAAGGGAAATCCTATCCATTCGACCGCTGGCGTACGAGTCGCCGAGGCTTAGCTGGATGCGGGCCATCTGATTTCTCGCATTGCACTTCTTGAGACACTGAATAAAGGGCCATTCTTCGTGTCCGTACATGTTCCGTATTTATTGACAACCATCACTTCACTACACGGAACACCGAAGCTAGCTGAGTGGGATACTGTGCAGACGTGGCGCCGACCATATCACAGTATTGTCAACTGTTTGAGCTCTATACAAGGCCGGCAAGAGCCCCAGAGGCCAAAGATTACGAAAGTGGGCACAAAACCAATATGCTGTTGTTGCGTCTCTCAAGAGCCAAGAAGTTACTGGAGGGGAGTTGTGATGATACGATGGTTTGGGTCGAGATCAGGAGCTAAATAGAGCTACCGAAGAGCTTACATATCGACGTACGGGGCGAACCCGGTGTCAAGGTCTCGCAGTCAATCGTTACAGCAACTTGGTATTGTTCACTTGATCAACTGGAAGGTTCTTCTTATATCGACTTCAGTAGCAATGTGCGCCATCATCATACAAGGCTTTTTCCCTTCTGCTCGGTGGCCGCCCAAACAAGTCAAGCATTATTTACAGCGACCAGGCATGCGTCGCTTTTAAAGTCCCTGCTAATGAATATTCAGTCGCTTCTGACTACTTACCAGGAGAACGACTCAGACCAATCTCTAAAGCAGTCAATGTACCTGGCGTATAAACCAAGCGATGGGTCAAGAGGCATGCCTGCAAGTGCAAGTGCACCATTCACAACCCGCCAGAATGATCAGATGGCCTCAAGTATGCTGACACACGCATGCTCTACAGGCTCCTGATTGACTGGCGGCCCCACACATTTCAGGGCAAGCGGAACAAACGCTAGATCTTCGTTTATGCCCATACCGCTGAAATCCGCAAGCCTGACCTCATGATCTTGTACGAATGATTTTAGTTGAGCAAGGTGAAGACCCAGCAACCTGTTCGGGCAACAGGTGGCCCTTTGAGGAGACCACTCTTAAGTAAGCACGGGTGTAATCAACGAGAAAAAAGTGAACATCAGCGCACGATGCCTTGTGTATTGGGAATCACTGTGTTGGCAGCTGAGAAAAGTATGGCTATGACTAGGACACGTGAGATCTTGCGGTCGATTTGGTCAAGAACGTAGGATATGGCTCCGAGAAACAGATCACAAACCGTGTCGATGTGCTCCTTGATGGACCATAAAGGGCGTTGATTTTGTGCCGCTTCCCACCAGATCATGAGTCCGACGTCTTTGGCCTTCCTCTGCAATTGCATACCTCCTATTCGAACACAACTTCTCAGGCTCTAGATCCGCGTCTTGGGCTTACGCTGATAGAGACCACAGGATTTCTGCACATCAGAACCAAGCTATGCCTGTTCGGCACTAGAAGAATTCACCCCCTTCTGGTCCAAACTTACTTCTGGTCCAGCCCTAAGGGGCTAGCGTGCCGGAACTTTTCGTTTCCGTACTCCGGGGTTGTGTTCTAGGGTTCTCTTGGGCTAGATCACTGTTGCTTCCATAGATCAATAGCTGGGCTAGTTATAAGAAATATTTTGCTGTAAGAACTGTTTAGTTTTAGACGTTCTACAATTCTTGTAGCGAAGATAAGTTACTAAAATCGATCGTTATGGAAGTGGAAGGCGTGAACCAGAAGTAAGTTTGGACCAGAAGGGTGAATTCTTCTAGCAGCCGTTGAGACCCGACCCTAGCCTCCGAGGTTCACCCTCGGGCGAGCAAAAGTAAACAAAGCGTCATCCGCGATAACAACTTTTCAACTCAACAACATCCTCTCTGTGGATAGCCTTGATAATTACTGTCGAGATCGACAAAATTATCAAGAGGCATACCATTGCGACGAAGCTACAAGTTATGACGATGCCGCGGCGACGCTCATCGCGCACCAAGAGCGATGTAACACCAGTGAGCAGCACCCACCTCTGTGTTCCGGACGCTATGTACTCACCAACCAATCTATTCCTAGGCCCACCCTCAACCTCACTCGCATTCACCAAACAAACTGTCTTCCCTCCTTGAACGTGACGAATCTCCTACCAGCGGCCCCACAATGAATATCGACGCCCTCATTACGTTCCCCCCCTTGTCGCCAATGCCCGTAACAGCACAGGGCCCGTTGAATGCCATATCGTCACCTATGAGAACGCCTCAAACAAAATCTCGAGTGTACCCACCTCACGAAGAGATGCATCCAAGCAAAGTGCATCAGAGTACAATAAAGGCCTCGCCTTCTCGCCTCCACTTTGGCAACATCGACTCTCAGATCGCCTCAACTCCCTCTAAGCCTTCTACGGTAGCCGTTGCCCAACACACTCCGTCCAAATCGAAGGATGCATTGCCGAAGCACATGAACTCCCCATCCTTCGACTTTAGCTTTGAGCGACCCGAGACCGATCTGGGTGCAGAAGCTCAGAAAATCATGGACAGCGTTCGTGAAGAGGCTGCAAAGATTAAAGCACAGCTGATAGAAGAGCGGAGCAAGCAAGAGCATAGAGATGGAGATACGGACCAGCTCTATGGTTTTGGAGGGCGGAAAATCAACAAGCTCAAGGGCAAGTCCGGAAGATATAGTGACGTACACAGGGAAGAGTTCAAGAAGATGGATTCGATTGCTGGACACGTGTCCGCATGGAAGAACAAGACTCAAGACAACCCTTCATCGCTGAAGCGAAGCCCTTCGAAAGCTGGCCTCGATCAGCCTCAGAAGCCGCTTCAGAGAACCAAGTCCTTCAAGTCATTCGCGCCCCATGAGCCTCATGAGAGACTCGAGAACACATCTCCAGGAAAACGCGCCAAAAAGACGCACGGCGACGACACCTCGGCAGGTAGACCAATTTCACGCGATACCAATTTGAGTGTACAGACAACCCCTTCTAGATCTACGATCCCCTCCGACTTGCCGAGCGCGGTCACTACTCCGACAAAGGCATCATTGGCTCGTTCAGCGAGTGTGAAGACCTTCAAGACTTCCATGATCCCGTCTTTGAGCCGGTCGACCTCCACGAAGACACTGAACAGCCCAGCTATGCCAAGGACCGAGGGGAGCAACAAATATCTTGCATCATTATCACGTTTCAGTAGTATGAAGTCTATACTTCACCGCTCGCAGCCAAAGTTCTCCAATGATCCTATCAAACTTGCTGCGGGTACCCACCTACCACTGCCAGAAGGCAAGATCGACCTAGAGAAAGACCTCCCGACTCTGCCAGGCACCCCTTCCGGGGGGCTCCAGCGTTCTTCAACCATCAAACGTGTCGGCTTCACACTCACGCCTAGTGAGAGATCTCGTACCGACCTTGAGGCTAAGTCGCAGACGCCATGCAAAATTCCCACACCTTACTCCCATGCTCAGCCTAAAGTCTCCACCTTACCTCCTGTCACCACGGACCGTGTCTGCTATCCCGACCTTGCCGATTCACCCAACGTTACCACTCGCACCAAGCTCCCTAAGGCTCCCGCACCCGGCGATTTCACTTTCCGGGCAGAGAAATCCATTGACTTCTCTCACGGCAATGAATCACGCGTTACAAGTCCGGGCTCAACCATTCGTCATGTCCGCCCCAGTGGTTTACTGACCCGCGTACCGACCTTCGATAGTCTGCCTGCAATTCCTCACGGCATGCCGAATAAGAAACGAAGCCGTCCCGAGCCTGACACCGAGACTGAGGACAATGAGAACGTTGATCCTATGGACGCGGATGAGACCGATAAAGACCAGCCACGGGCCAAGAAGCAACGTATGGCTGCTTCGCCTGAGAAGACATTGGGCAACCAGCCCCCAAGCAAGCGACGTCTGACGGGATTCGGCGGCAGTAAAATCCCAAAGCTCGGTGGTGCGAAGGAAAAGGGGAAGAAAGGACTAAGTCTGGGCAGACTCAATATGCTTGCGAGGCCGAAGGAGAGGCACTGAGCTGTTGACCAAGAGATTTCCAGACCATCTCATGAGGTGCTGCGGTTAGCTGACCTGCCGATGTCTATGTCATGCGTATGTTTACGATTGAGCGTGTTTAGCGAGAATGATGCATGAACGTGGGGAAACTCCTCTTGAACTACTGTGTTTCCTCACGAGTGTCTTATGCTGCAATGCTCATGATACATGTCTCGATGTTCATGACGGTATATGACCCTTGTCAAGGTCGTGATGGCCTTGTATGTTGAATGTATAATAGCGATAGCTTGATCAGTGACTGAGATTGTGCTAGAATTAGCTGTACATAAACAACAACAAAAGACTATACTAAGTGAATCGAGTCGCCAGTAAGGTATTGTCTTGTCACAGATACCTCAGCCATGCCGGACAGATCTACGCTAGCTACAAAAACAGCTAGTGCAATCGTCACTCTTGCGCTTCGGCACGTGGGCCTCGGCATGTGAATTGAGCTCCTTTGAACCGATAATATTGTAAACACATGAACACCGCAGACACCGCAGAAATCACCCTCTTGCCTGCTCTTACGACGCAAGAGCCGAGTATATGAGCAATCGTTAAACATAACTCAAACATAGCAATCATGAGCTCTCTCGGAGTTGGCGTCCCTGTACCCAAAATGCTGCGTGAATCCGTCCCCACCTGCAATCACCCGTTACTAGCTAACGCGCTCCATCGCAGCAATCACCGGCACTTGGACTCTTCCTTTCACCGCTTATCTCGTCTTTCTTTCCAATCGTGTGGTGTACAGGCGTCTGCAGAAGGAAAAGTACATGGGTAAGGAGGAGCTGCAGCGAACCCATCACCCATGAAGTGGAATTCGGAGTCGCAAGCTGTCGCTTCGAGGCTCCCATCCAGCTACGGCTGTCTAACATCGTCTCACGACTGATCCTCAACTTCGGGTGACTCTCGCTAATGCAAAAGTCATGCAGGCGACCGGTACGAGAACGGAGAAGCCTCAACCTCCAACGACAATCCTGATCCCCTCCTCCTCGACAGCCGTGCACACAATAACTTCCTCGAGAGCGTTCCACTCGCCTTCACACTCGTAGCAATTGCAGAGCTCAATGGTGCAAATCGAAAGGTGCTGAATTATGCCATGGCCACGCTCTTGGTGCTAAGAATCTTGCACGTGGAGCTGGGCATGAAGGGAGAGAATACGGTGGGATGGGGCCGGCCAGCCGGATACTTTGGCACACAGGGCTTCCTGGCTGGGATGGCGGCGTATAGCACCTATCTTGTAAAGGGCTACTGGGGCTATTGAGTATGAAGGAACACTCGAACATGGGATTGACTTGGGAGATGTGAAGATAACGGCACATCAGGCATGTTCCGCCCCATTATAGATACGACTAATTTGTACATTCTCGCAACGTACAAATTTTGGAAAATCAAAGGCAAGAGCTCTGCGTTTGAAGCTCGTGAAGTTCCTTCCCTTTGGGGTATTGTACTTCCAAGTGGACTCGACTGACTTTCCTCACAGCATCTCGTCCACTCGCACTTCGTGATGCATCATCCCTTTCTTCAGCATTTCCAGAAGGGCTTTCGGTTTCCGTTATATCATCACACTCTCATTTAGTCAAGACTCCAAGATCAAATTCCGACCTCTCAGTCGTTACTCCACCAGTGCCTGTCCCTAGCCCCCCAGATGGTCAATCTCAGCATCGCGAACCTGCTGGAGGACAGCAAGCTCTACTGATTCAGCCATTCCCGCCACCAACATGGGCCCATCATTCTACCTCTCCTACATCCGTTCTACACCCACCGTCCGCCCAAATCCATCCCCGTCTCCACCTGCACCCCTCGTCCCAAGCCCCCTCCGAATCTTCAAGCGCCCCTCACGAAAACCCAGCTCCAAAACCCCACCGCTCGCCACCCTCGCCTCACCACCTCCAGAAAGCAGCTCCACCTCCTCCGACTCCCACAGAAGATCATCCACAGCCTCCCCACCATCGCCCTACTACTCCACCACCGACCTCCCACGCCCACTCCCACTCCCCACATCGCCCAACGGAAGCGCCGTCTCCATCACCCAGCGTAGCCTCTGCGATCTCTGTCACAAACCACTCACAACAACAACACAACCCTATTCCTTCCCCCAAACCGCACCCGCAGTCACCGACCGCGTCCGCCGCCTCTTCCCCGTCGTCAGCGAATCGCCCCTCTTCTGCGGCCCCTGTTTCGAAGCCATACACGCAGTGCACATATGTTGGGGCTGCGGCTTCCCCGTCTACAGAGCGGAAGAAAGGGTGGGATGCGGATGGGCGTGGTGGCACTGGGGCTGCGTGAGATGTCTATTGTGCAGAGTAAGCCTATCCATCCCATCCCATCCCATCCCATAAACCAATAACGCTGCTAGGAATAGACAGATGGAAGAACTGACGCCATATTATAGAGTCCCCTCCCACCACCCCCCTGGACCGAAACCCCAATCACCCTCTCCACCCCCCCATCCTGCAAAGCCTGCCTGCGCGAACTACACCATCTAGCCTTCCAAGAACGTGCCGCCAAAAAGACGCGCAAAGGCCGTCACACCTCAAGCCAGCAATTGCTTCCTTCCACCGACGTCAATATAAACTCTTATGATGGGGCTGGGAGCCGCAGTATGAATCCTTATGACGGAACCAGAAGCCGCAGTAGCAGTTTTGTCTCGAAGAGAAGAAGGTTCTCGCTCATGTCGGTTCGTAGGGTGAGTTTGGGGGTTCGGTATCCGCCGTTGCCGAGGTGGATGGGTGTGAGGAGGGAGGGGGTTGGGGGTGCGGGGATGGGGAGGGGGAGGGAGATACCGAGGTGGATGGAGAAGTTGCCTGGGAATTTTGGGGGGGTGAGGGGATGGAGGGGGAGGGAGGGGGGGAGAGAGGGGGTTGCGAATGGAGGTTTGGTACAGGGGGGAGGGGGTGGATATGGGGGATATGGGAGGGTTAGGGGGGGGAGTTCAGATGGGGGATGCTGAGGTGGGAGGGGCGTGAGTAGTGTTGTTGTTGTACTGAGATCTGTTCATTGTTGGACTGACGCGTTCGTTGAGTTGATGATGTGCGAATGATCCGCTGTGAATTCAGTGTGGAATAAGTCGAGGAATTAATACAATCATTTTGTGATGCTCTATATGCTACACATGGGTATCTCAATGATGCTCCATATGCTACACCTGGTATCTTAATGCTGCTGCCGTAATTCTGCGTCATCGTACACATATTCCCAGCCCCGTACTCATCAGGTACCATGGAACCAAGCCCGTGATCATCTCGTACCTCCCATCCCATCAGCCCCTGGAAGAATGATGGATCTCAACACTACTATCATCGAATCCCAGCCCCGACGTACTCTTCTGCAACCTCGGACCCCCATTGTCAAAACTCCCACGCAGGCCCCTTACGGCCCTGGTCTGGAGGCTGGACCTTGGCCGAGCGAAAGACTGCCGTCGCTCCTTTTTGGGCCTTATAGTCTCGTAGCTCGAGCGTCCGGTGATGCTGACTCGCTCAGATCGCGTGTTTGGTCTTGAATTGTTGTCCATTGAGGTGGACGGTCGTTGGACGAGTGCTTGGTAGCTGGTGACGCGATGGTGACGATGGGCGTCGCCCATGACCGCGGTTGATTTCCTCCTCCGCGCCAGGGTTGTTTGCTTTGGCAGACTGCCTTCGACTAGACGCTTGGTCATTTTTCGAGGACTGCTTTCCAACATGCGCGTCACTTCGTCCATTTCCTGGGAGCCTAGGGTGTCCTTCCTCAGCTGGATGTATGAGCGTCTTCGGGCGGCCTTGAAGGCTTGGCCTGCGGTGTAGCGGTAGGGGGACCCGGATCCGTCGACGGAGATGTTGTTGCGATGCTTGTGCTCTATGGAGGCTGCGACCTGTGCCAGTGCATTCGGTGGAATATCGATTGAGTTCTTGATGGCTGTCAGCAAATACCTAGATCTTCAACTCAAGTATGCTTACGGGGTGCACGATCGAGATGGGAAGCTGAACCTTGAGATGCTTGCTGGATTAGTATTCAGTAGGTTACTCGCTATGAGTCTCAGGACAAGACGCACTTGAAGGAGCAGGTGATCTGTATGTTGAGGAAAAAGCGTATGCCAAAGAAGCGCCCTAAGCAATCACATCAGTCGCTAGAGCCAATCTCAGACGTAGTTTGATCGAAGCGCACGGCCACGCATCCCGCTTTCCCCTTAAGGTTATTATGTGCAATGAAAGTGGAGGAGGCCAAAGCACAAAGGGCAAAGCCCGTCAAGAGTGCTTAACGTGCGTATTTTGGGAGCTGCCTGAGTTCCACATGCGTGACACAGGAGGCTCTAGGCCTAAGAAGCATGCTCTTCATGAAAGAATGAGAAGAAGTGGATACCTGTTTCAATCGACACTAGACCTGGAGGCAGTGCTATTTGGCAGGTCCTGAAATCTTGCGAAAGCGCACGGACGCCGTGAAATCCATCCCGGATCTGTATCCTTGAAATGATCTCTTTGTGCATACGATCTGGTACCCGCAGACCGTCCGTCGATCGACTACCAGCAGATGGCGCCGAATAGTCATGGAAGAGTATTGTCTTCTCGAGCTGCAGTTCAACCTTCTTCACGTCTTTGCTACTCTCATTATTTATATGGACATCGACGAAGACAGGGTACCCGCTGATCCAGGTCTGACGGTGAAGACCAGCCGTGAGCTTAATCATCTGGGTGCTATTGTTCCTAGCTGGGAATAGCTCGTCCGATGCTGAGAGTGGATGTCGTAAGTTGACAAGGGCCTTTTCCGCTGTTGGTCACATCAATCATGATGCCACCGATACATGAAGGTCATGGACCTACGATCATGTACTGTCAACACCACAATCTCCTGCGACTGGCGAACGATATGAGTCTTGCCATTGACTGTGAACACCATCGAAGCACTAAGCCAGTAACTTATACCCACCTTCTTTGATTTGTATGGTGGTGGACCCATCGCTACAGGCATATTCAGGCGGAATGGAAGTAGAGTATCAGAAGGGGCGACGTCCCAGGAGCCGTTGATATTTGCACCCGGCGCCATGCCATCAGGAGGAGTGTGGGCTTCGTCGATAAGGTCGCTCGTCAGAGCTCGAAATATGTACTGCTTGCCTCTGCACCGCTCTATGCCAGCCAGTGTGACCGAGATCCTGCTGAGTGACAATGGTCGTTTGGCCTTCCACCTCGGTTCAAATCCGCCCCCATCGATCGTAACATGAACCTCACCCTCTACGGTTGCCCCTCCCATGAATACCGGCGAGGATAAGCGAATGGATAGGCTGGCTCTTGCGTGAGTCAGTATGGGACTTCCCAATATATCTGTAGGTAAGATTGCGGGAACAAAAGTCCTGGACGGAGCTCTCCGAAGTGTCGGTCCATCTGGCCGGCGAATGGGAGACGTGGAAGCGCCTTTGGGGGGAATACTGGTGCCCGCTCTCAGAGTTGCATTGGCCGACTGAGGTCGAAGTGGTCCATGAAAGACTGATGCTATAGAAGTAGTGGATGCAGCAGAGTTCACGTGCCTCGATGATCTTCTTTCTGGTATACTGGACAGACCTTGCAGGCTCGTGTCACCCGTCGATGGCTGAACGAAGCTCTGCCTCATCTGAAGTCACTAGGCCGGGAGGCCATCCAACCAGGTTGATTCATTGAGGGTACATGACATTGCATAGGTCGAACGACGACATGCGTCGATCATTCTTGTTCCTGCGCATTGCACCTGCCCGGATTGCTTTGACGTCTGCAGGGACAATAGTGATTGAACGTGACTGTCGCGTGGTACCTTCCCCAACATTGGTGATTGATAACAATGAAGCCCCATAGCAAGACGAAGCCATGAGCTGCAGCATTTGGTCAACATTCAGATCATGTCTCTTCAAGGTAACAGAATCCCCAGATAGCATGTCACCATGTTTCACTGCTGTGTAGGATGTTGTCAGATTTAAGTAGGTGATGATGTGCAGATCAGCACACACACACCACGTGCATCATTCCCTATTACAGACAGCTGAGACGCTTTAGAAGCAAGGTAGAAGAAGACTAGTGTGTTGATATGTACAAGAGAGTGGAAGCTATCTGTGATGAGCCGCGCCGTCGGGTCCTTTCCACTGTTTCCACTTGCCCCCAGCAGGATCCCTCGGAAATGCTTGTTTGATTTATTTTAAGGGTTCAATGCCAAGAGCAGCCTCCCATGTCAATGGTCGCCCATCCGCCTCACAATTGTTCATCCTCACTATCCCCCTTGAGGCTATTCGATCCAACCCCCCTGTCCTTTCTCCACCAAATGATCCCAATCGCATGGAAGCCCTCCCAAATAGCCGAGTCAAGAGGAGACTCTCAATCTCCTCAGTCCTCCCAGAAGTCCAAACGCCTTCCAACAACTTCGCCGCAGCGCCCCGCCCACAAGTCTGCCACCCCGTGTCTAGCCAATCCCGACGGCCAAGGCTTTCTTCCCACCGGAGCCTTCTCCCAAAACATGGAAATCTCCTCCTTCAACCTCAACATGGCGAGTCCTTTGACCTAGACGCAGCTAACCCCACATTTCGCCATGCTTTACTTATGCTGCCGGTTTCCGTTCTCACCCTATGCTTTGCTAGACCGCACACGTTCTTCGTCGACCTGTCACCATATTCACGATTCTATTACCTCACACTTTTATGACCACGTTATCACAAAGTCCTGCAGGATTACGTTGCTTGAGCCTCATCAGCGAGCATAGTATACCAGTCGTGTGCTTGGCGCAGAGCTAGAACCCGTGGCCGTAACCAGAACATGCTCTAGCACCCATTGGCGCGAGCAGGACGAACAGTCGAAGAACCCCATTCACAGCTCGACCTCGGGTTGGCCGCTTCTGCCGCGGGCATGTCAAACCTTGATGAGATACCACCAGTTCCAAAGATTGAACCGTTTGAGGAAGAGTCCTTCTCAGAGTCGTCGCCCGAAGCGGAGGAGCAGAGCCTCACACAAGAGCCCGCCCAAGTACAAAAGCGCAAGGGTGGACGGAAGCCTGTATGTTGTCCTCATGTTCGTGCAACGCGACCGCCGGCCTGACATGATTATAGATATACGCAACCTCGGAGGAACGCAAGCAGAGGAACCGTCAGGCGCAGGCCGCCTTCAGAGAACGACGGACAGAGTATATCAAGCAATTAGAAGCCACGATCAAGCAGCACGAGGAAGCGCTCCAAAGTCTACAGCAAAGCCACAGGTCAGCTGCTGACGAGTGTCTAATGCTCCGGTATAAGAATTCTCTGCTGGAACGGATCTTACTCGAAAAAGGTTCGGCTTGCTCAGTCCGGAGTAATATTGCGCAATGACTGACGTTGACCGATAGGAATCGATGTGCAGGCGGAGCTGAAATCGAAAACCGAGGGCTCGAGCGTGATACCACAATCCGGCATCTCGGCAGGAGCTCAACAACCCACCCCCATACAGCGAGCTGTCATGAATCGGCAAAGCCAAGTTCGCCGCTCGACATCAGGGTCTCAAGGGTCTCGAATACTACGTCCTCATTCCTCACATCCATCTTCGAACCATTCTCCTCGTCTCCAACCAACACCTCCAACTACCATATCACCGAGTACGACCAGGTCACCCGTTGGCTTACCAAAAGGTGGGATGGTTCTACCTGGTAGCGACTTGACAGCTCAGCACCAGCACCAGCAACAGCACCAGCAACAGCAACAGCAACAGCACCAACAACAACAACATCATCAACACCAACAGCAGCACCTGCCGCTTGAGCCTCGAGGATACGCGCCTCAAGCCCCAACCAGACTCAGCATTCCAGCTACCAGACCTTTGACACAAAACATGACACCGAGTACGACTGATGGCAGCCATGGTAGTGAAAGGGACAGCCATTCCACTTTTTATCCCTCTACTTTTCAAGCTCATATAGAGCAACTCGGCAAGCTGACCCGCCCCCTCCTTTCCATCTGTCTTAACAGAGCTCTGTTCGTCCTAGATTGATTTTGTGAATATAGAACAGGAATACGATGCGCATGCCGATATGCTCGACGACGATAACCCTGATGACGGCTCCGCAGGCCCCGGTCCATACCCACAATCATTTCAACAGCAGCCTCTTCCCCCAAGTCAGCAGCTACCACCGTTAGGCATGCAAGGGCAGCCGCCGATGCAGCAGATGCAACCGATGACAGCAATGCAGTCAATGCCACCCATGTCGTCTATGCAACCACCGTCGACTGCGCAACAGATCAACCCCACTAACTCGGCCTACGCCGGTATAAACGAAGGGTTCGATCCATATGATCCTGTGCTGGATGCGGATCCATTTGGACTCACCGCTAGCATGCATTTTCCGACGCAGTTCACATTTCACGAGAGCTCGATGAGGAGATGAGCGTGCTGGTGTTTCATTGAGCGAAGAAAAGTCATACTGGGCGCAAGATATCGAATACCTCGCATTCTGCAGAGAGCAGAGTATGGGTTCGAAAATTGTTTGCATAGCGAACTGGAGTTAACAAAAACATACCATCAGGGAAAGCTGGCAAGTCCCCAAGCACCTTTGTATTTTACCCTTCACATCATTGGATTGACCAAAGATTCTGGCCTCTTCGAACGTGTGATCTTCAGTTTGACAACATCATTCATACATCAAGTTTTAGTAGACCGTAACAATAACACATGATCTTGGCCAGAATGTAGACGAAATGTATAGTGCCCATGCGGCGCTAGAACTAGAGACCTTCCCGATCGCCAACCTCGCTAAGAAATTACCCACAACTCGTCTCTTCGAAGGCTTCCTGCCAGGTACCAAACGACAACATAAGCCATATTAAGAGACAAGATCCTGTGCCAGGATCCTGTCCTTTATACTGTACACCAATCCTTCACACTGGTGCGATAGTAGGGAAGGCCTTCGCGGAAGGCAGGGTAGGCGGGCGTCATGAGTGATGTGAAATCAAAGGTACGAAGTCGCGTCTAACACAACAATCCCATTGATCTCTACCCTACTCCAATTGAATATGTGTGTGATGATTTCGTTCAGTAGAGGACATGGGCTAACGTATGAACTGCTTAGAACCTTTACGAGCTCCTTGGTTTGTACAGAGTAAGCACGATTGCAAGCAAGTCTAATCCACTGCAACAGGAAACGACAGTGACCAGGACTCGGACAAAGAGCCAGCACCACCTACAAAGATCGCTGATAAGCCAGTTCCGCGAACAGGAAAGAGGGACGCGTCTGGTACTGCACCTTCTGAAGCTCGCGGAGGAGGCCAGCGTGAGAGACGTGGTGGGAGACGTGGAGATGCATCCGGCAACGAAGGAGGTACGTCAGCTCACGATTACGTGTTTGGAGACGTGGGGGATCCTTTCGTCACTTGCAACATGATCATACCACACCGTGTGAGACTGACAAATCGTTCAGCAATGCGCGACCGCGAAGCCGGTTCTGTGAACAACCGCAGCAAGCCAACCGACGATGGCCTGCGGCAGGATCGTCACCGCGATCGTATCGAGGGGGGACGCGGTCAAGGCAACCATGAAGGCCGAGGTGGGCGTGGAGGACGCGGTGGCGGCAGCAGAGGAGGCCGTGGCGCCCGTGATGACCGACACACTCGTGGGCCTCCCAAGTATGCATTCGCTCTTCCATTAGTCCAAATATAACACATCTAATCTATCGGTTGGTTGAAGCGACCATCCTAAGCAAGCCGAACAATCCTGGGGCGCCACAACCGGCGATGCTGAATATGCCGACGAGAAAGCGGGTGAGGCTATCGCCAAGGAGGAAGAAAAACAAGAAGGTGCCGCTGGCGGATGGGATTCTGGCGTGGTTGAACTGCCGAGCGAAGCCCCAGCTGAAGCGGACGGTGCTGCTCCGGCACAAGGCTCCACCCCCACCGATGCTCCAGCTGCCCCAATCCAGGAGCCCGAGCCCGAAGATACCAGCCGCTCATACGCTGACTACCTTGCTGAGCAAGCGGAGAAGAAGCTGAAGCTTGGGGGTGGTGTACCAGAAGCTCGCAAGCCGAATGAGGGTAGCAAGCAGAAGAAAGAGTGGGAAAACGCCAAGCCAGTATCTAAGGATGGGGAAGATGAATACATGGCCGGCAGAGGTGGAAAGGCCAAGCGCGAGAAGCAGCGCAAAGAGAAGGAGAGGGTCGATGTCGACATTCGTTACGTTGAGCCTAACACTGGAGGACGTGGTGGAGGTGAACGTGGACGAGGACGTGGCCGTGGCGATCGAGGCGACTTCCGAGGCAGAGGTCGTGGACGCGGCGGCGACTCAAGAGGGCGTGGCGACGGTGGATTTCGTGGTAGTCGTGGCGGACGCGACAGCGGAAATACTCCCAACGTTGGCGACGAGAATGCTTTCCCGACTCTAAGTGGCTCGTAGCTACGGCTTGAGCATATTACCAAGACTCGATCCAACGAGAGGGCGATTACTTGACTTCAATTCTACAAGAGGTATTGTTGGCACCAAGAACGGTATCTTCTCCTATGTCTAGCGATATCAGAGCGCGCGAGCAACGTCGTCCCATTGCATGTAGCATAAAAGGGTGGCATAGCTCGCTCATATCAAAAGCAAACTTCTTAGCACGTCATTTTCACTACAACCATCCATGTACATTCTGATTCGTAAGTTTCCTGGCGGGTACCTCCTCAAGAGTAAATACACCATGTCACAGTCTATCACGCGTCCGGCCCATATCTTTTTCATGTTTATTCTCTCTCAATGTCTAGGATGTCTTTCTTGCCATCTGACAAGATTCAATCAACACATGGGTAACAAAGTCTTGCGCAGTGTAATCATACGACGATCCATGTGTAATAAGCTGCGTGCGTATAGCAACAATCTAGAACACTCACTCACTTTCTTATCACTCGATAGCCAGTCGGTCCTTCGCCCTTCTCTTTACGCACTTAATCCAGCCTACCGATACTACAAAGCAACATGCCTTCCTACGCATCCCAAACTCCTCCCTCCGTCCCGATCAACTCATCCAACCACCATCATGCCACCCATTTCGCCATCAAGACCCTCCCCACGGGGCCCAAGCCTCCACGATATCTACACCTCGTGGACTACAGCCCTCACCCTACCACCCACACCACGTCTTTCCGCCCTCCGCCGCCTCGTGAACGCGATCACCTCCAAGAGCGCCTCAAACATAGTACTGCACCCGATACCCCTAGCACGCCTCTTCCTCGACCTCTCCTTAACCTACGCCTATCTTGGCGAGTACCACCTCGCGTCCCTCGGCTTCGAAAGGGCCGTCAATGCCGACGCCCAGCGAGCATTCGCCCTCTTCGCACTAGGTCTTTCACGAGCCGAACTCGGCGACTGGAAGCAGGCAAAGTTGAATTGGAAGCGTTGTCTCCGCTGCTTCGAACAGCCTGAGAGAAGTCTGAAAAGCATCCCCTACCAGCCGTTTCAGCAGTCCCAGCCCATCAATGAGGATGATGATGCTACGACAAGGAATATTGGGTTGGGCGAGCAGTGGCTGCTAGAGCGCGATAGAGTAAAATGGAACCTGAACATGGCAGCTTTCGAGACTGGAGACAAGAAGGCAGGCATCAAACGTCTGGGTCCGGATGACCCCAGACAAGGTCTGAATGGCATCCCGGCAGGGTTGAGGTTCGGTCCCGACGGATGGTTGAACGCTGAGTTGGAGAGAGCTGAAGCAAAGGTGTTCCGGCCACTGGAGGATATTGGGAAACCGGTTTCTGCACGGTCGTCGCCGCAGAGCTCGAATCCTTCGCCTGTCATGAAATCGCTCCCTCCACTACCACTCCGACCAAAAGCATCAGCGCCAAGGGTTGTAAGCAAGGTGTGGTACGTCGACAACGCGACGCTCGAAGACGATCTGGTTCCTGAGACATCGTCACCACTCACCGACCCAGCACCCATACTCTCGCCATACATCTACGACAGCCCATCCTCTATAGATCAAAACAGTCTCAGATCCGGCCCAGCAAAATCGCCCAACTCAGCAATCCCAACCCCGCTCTCCTTCTACTTCTCCGACAGCTACGAGCACGACGCCTACGACGAAGAATCGACAGATAGATACAGCAACATCGACGAAACGATCAACAATATCGACGAAGCGCTAGACGACATCGACGACGCAATGTCCCTCTGGACCCTCCCCCTAAACCACCCTATATTCACTAATCCCCACCCTCCCCTCCATCCATCAATCCCTCACCACCACTACTACACCTCCCTCTCCCCCCACTCCACCCCGTCCTCCCTCTCAAACGACACAACCCTAATCCCCCCCTTCCTCCCAAACGACCAAGACCTAATCGAAAACAAAGGCCTCGACGAACTCCCACCCTCTCCTCCTCCTATAACAACAACAACGACCACAAATGAGGAAATACTACTTCCCCGAGTCTTCGAAGGGTTTGGGCCAAGGATGTAAGTCCCGTCCCACCAAGCAAAGCCGAGTGATGAGATACAATCATATGTACAGATTTAGTGAGTTTGAATTTGCATTGAAATTAAAACTGAATAGCGGCTTATCTGTCGCGGTGTTTGCAATAGGCAATTCATAGATTGGAACCGGGAAATGGGCGGCTTTCCAGGGCGGAAGTTTGTGAAATGAGTTTTTGATTTTTCTTGATCTTTTGCTATATGGGGTATCATTGCGCATTTTGGGGCTTGCGTGTTTTGGAGAATCGGTTTTGTATTGACGACGAGGATGGTATGTAGACTATGATTTCTCATATATGCGTATACCTCTTGATTCCTAGCCCATAGTCCCCTGCCAGATTCAAATTCAGCACAAAAAGTCCAGTCCAGTCTCCTATATACCAATGCAAACCCTCATTTTCTTCCCCAACCTCCCCAACATCACTACTCTCCAGACACCACTCAATCCCCTCATACCTACCCCACCTAGTCTAGAAAAACAGCACACTCCCTTATCATCCACCATTTCCGCCTCAATCCCCCATCCCCCATCCCCCATCCCCCATCCCCCATCCTCCTCATCCTCATCCTCATTCCCTTATCCAACCACAACCATAACCACTCGAAAATCCCCCTCCCATCCCCTTCCAACTCATCAAAACCTCAACCTCCATCCGTCCAGCCATCCGTCCATCCATCCGTCCATCCCAAATCCAACCATCCATCTCAGTTCTCACACTGCAATCATCATAACACGACACCTTCCAACCCCTCCCTCCAATTCACTCCAACTCACTCCACCCCTATCCACGACGCCCCAATTTCTCGCCCAATCCAACCCACCACATATACCCACATCCCCACATCCCCAACGCACCTCCTCCTCCCTCTCCACCCAACCTCTCGTCCCAATATTTCCCCCCTTCCCAAGCCCTCTCGCCACGCCTCCTCCCCCTTCACACCCAACCCCATCCCCCATTCCCACTTCCCAAACACCTAAAGCCCCACCCCCACCCGCACCACTACATACAAAGACAAAAAAAAGAACAAAAACAAAAACAGCACAACAACACCACATGACAGACCCACCTCAAGCGGCAAAAGCACAACAACAACAGACACCACCACAAGCCCTCTTCTATCCATAACCGTAACAAACACCATCCATCATCACATGCAGAGAAGACAATAGAAGCGATTCCTGATGCAAAATCTCTACATCACATCGGCATACTCGTCACCAGTGCGTAAAGCTTCCCAAGACTGAGTCAATATTTAGTTTTGGTATATAGACCGGCAAGGGAAGAGAAGAAACATCGGGCGCGGCTTCAAATACGGGGCAGAGATACCTATGTTGTATGCGAAGAAACAAGGACACCATCATCGAAGATACTTGCCACACTGCAGGTCTCAATCTGGCAACTTTGAAAGAACCCATCATACATAGTCAGACCATCACAGCAGATATTCGAAAAGGAAGGCCATTATACCTATCGCACACGAAAACCAAGTACAAGGAACCAAACGTCAGTTCGCGGCTGATAGATATGCTTACTAGGCTATTGATTGAGATGGCCGTATCTATATTGGACATGCTGTAAAAGAGGTCATACTATACGATGCTTATGGGCGGACGTGCAACTTCTCCATACTCATCATAATCTGCCATCCGCTATATCTGCCATGGTAGCAACTGCTTCGCTCAGTTGGGCGTAGGGGCCTCGGGGTATCTCTGATGCACAGTCCCGTCGTAGATTGGGACGGTTGGTGCTGCTACGCGTGTATAATCTGCTTGGTGTCATACCTGCAGTGACGTACACCGCATTGGGTTGGACTGTCCACTAGACTGCTGCACAGTACTGCCTAAATCGTGGAGTCCGTGTAAGGGCTGATTAGGAAGTCGGTTCCAAAATCTGACGCGGAGCGGCTAAAACCATGCTCTGCTTCTGTGAATGTGAACTGCTAAATCTCAACGGCTTCGACCTCACCCATCGCCTTCCAGTTCGTATTGGCTCCCATCACCACCATCTGCCTCATCCATGTCGTCATCATCGTCATTCAAAGCGGCGGCATTCATCAGACCAGCGACTTGCTGGTCGTTGTCTGCCTCCTCACCTTCCCGATCGTCATACATCGTTCCCTCATCATACATATCAGTTCGTGAATTCAAATAGGTACGTAATCGATTGACGCCTTCACCCGAGAATACGCAAAAAACAGTTCTTTGGTGTTCCGTAAATTCTACACCGCAGTCAGCACTGCCGATTAGCAGTGAATGGGTTTCGTGGTTTTACCTGGAGGAGCTTCTCTGCAGAAAGCGATAAGGTCATCCCGCATGTAAAAAGCTTGTACTCCTGTCAAGCTGAGATGCGTCAATTTCGGACACTTGTTGAGTAATGCATGAATGCCCTGTGTACATAATCAGTAAGACACGTGTTGGAAGACGAGTGCAACGTACGCGAAGAGTGAGATTGATGCAGTAGCTCAGATGAACCCTCTCAAGAAGGCTTAGGATTCCTCTTGGGCGTAACGGTTCGGTTTGCTTGGCCAACGCGTAGATGCTCGTGTCTGAGATCTGTTGGCATTTGACGAGGCCAATCCGTCGGAGCTTGGGGAGGCTAGCAAGCTGCTTCACGCTATCGTCCGTGAGATGATGGCAACATGCTAAATCAATGTATCGAATTCTGTTGCACAGTTTGACAAGTTGCACAACAGCCGCGTCTGTGATGTGGGCGCAATGACCTAAGTGAATGTAATGCAAATTCTTGCCAAGCTTTGTGATTGCAAGCACTGATCTATCAGTGATCTCCTTGCATTTTGCAAGAACAAGGTTTCGAAGCCGCGGCGAAGTCTCGATAATCTTCTCGACTGCCTCATCGTGAAGCTGGGAACAGGCCGTAAGATCTAAAATACGGAGGCTTTCAAACGACATATTCTTTGGTAGGTCAAGGAACGCAACGTCTGTGACCAAGTTGCAATGCCCGATACGGAGTTCTCGAAGTTGTCTTCCCCGTGAAACTAGATTAGTAATTGATATATTGGTAACCTGTCTGCAATTATGCAAGTCGATCTCGAGCATGTACGGGCAATGCTGTGCGACCGCCATGATCGAGTCGTCCGTAATCAAGGAGCAGTTGTTGAGTTTGAGCTGAGTCAGGTTAACTACGGCAAGGATGGTGTTGGAAGAGATCTCTTACTCGTTTCAAGAAATGGCAGTTCTCTGCAACTGCCACCAAAGAATCGTCTGTCACCTTGGAGCAATCCGTAATGTTCAGTCCTTGCAGACGTCCGCAGTTCTCGGATACAGCTTTCAAGGTATGATCGGTGATTGCGTCTAGACCGGTGATATCCAGAGCCAGGAGGCTTTTACTTCCATGTATCAATGAGCATACCCCTCCATCTGTCAACTTGATGCAGCCCGTCAACGTAAGTCTCTCAATCCTCTTGCAAAGCATGAATGGCTTGACGGTCCCGTCATTTATCTGCTCGTTTAGGTTCGAAAGATTCAGCCGCTTCACGAGAGCATTGTACGAATAGTAGCCTTCGGGATGCTGGATCGACATGGTAACGCTTAAAAGGTTTTGCCAGGAGTTGCATAGAGGGCGATGCCACAGCAGATCCACACTGTTTCTCGACCACATCTTTGAAACCAGCATACAGCTCCTCAAATCCATGCTCGAGCTCAGCCTCGTGAAGACGCCAATCAGAAGCTCAGGAGGAAGGCGGCTGATCGGTGAAATCCGGTGTTCGCGTTCCTGGGATGGAGACATGGTCATTTCTCGCAGCGAAGCCACTCCAATCGATGATTCCGAGTCATTCCTCTGCGCGGTAAAGAAGTCCGTATCATCGTCGTAGGCAGCTCGTTCAGGCGAGCTTGATGATGACGAGGCCGACGTTGAAGTGCTGGCTTCCAGCATCTCCGAACGTCTTCTCACCATTTTCTGGGTATGGTGCAGCAGCAGCAATAGTCTGCGGAGGGGGGTGGAAGGGGGGAGGGAGATGTGTTGTCGCAGATGTTCAGGCCCTTGCAGGATATATTTTCCGGTGACCACCGGACGCTCTTTCCCAAGGTTCCTTCCGCGGCTCGTAGGAGTAATCGACGAGGTAAAAGGTATTAGTGAGTTTAGGGTGGCTCTGCTCTTGATAGCCGAGCAAAGACGCTTGGTGACGACGAGGCTATGGCGTCCTTTTCGACGTCTTTCTCATCCGAGCATGACTTGGGAAGTCTCAGATATGGCCCTTGTCTTTTGTCATGTCCCGTCTAAGATCTTATATGCTGGAGAGAGAAGAATTGAAGGTTGGTCAGGGTGATAGAGACGATCCCGCACTGTCTAGTAAGCGCCGTCGCCCTTCGTCAAGCTGAATGCCACAACGTGATTTGGATAAGGTGAATGTTGTATTCTCATGCAGGCCTCTAGATGCAGATGTTAGGAATGATTTAGGTTTCAATGAACGCGGTTCAAGAGATGTTTGGTGGTAGCTGCCGTTTTTCGCCCAAGGTGGTTCATGGTAGCGCCTTGTCTGACGCTGCGTTTCCGATTCGGTCACGTGTCTTGTTTCTGAACCGCCAATATATGACAGGGACTAGGTATCATGCCATACGTGGACTATTAATCAGTTTTTCATGTCCACCTCACTACGATTTAGCAGCAATTCACAAACCTGAATCATTTTGGATCCTTCAGACGCAAAGATCTCCCTCACACTTTTCGAAATGTTCATCGTCAACTGGTGTAAGTGACCACATAGCTCGTCCCTCCAAAGGCCCTGTCACCAGTACTGCCCTCCTCGCAGCGTTCCTTGCTATTGTAGATGCTGACGTGGCTGTGATACTCAATAGTTTGGGATGTCCTCGCTTCTTTAGGCCTGCTGAACAAGCACGCTAAGCTCCTCTTCCTCGGTCTCGATAACGCAGGCAAGACGACACTATTACACATGTTGAAGGTACGTGGCTTCGTCTGATCGCACGGGCCAGACAATGTGGAGCATGAGATTCGGCAGAAGCGAAGGGATTAAGCTATGCAGGAAGATCTCCTCAAGCCCAATGTGTTGATATGATCTACGTAGAACGATCGAGTTGCGATGCTACAACCCACTCTACATCCAAGTAAGCTACCATACCATGTCTTCAAGCCATTCATTCTGACACTATCTAGCATCAGAAGAACTCGCCATCGGTAATTGTCGCTTCACAACCTTCGATCTCGGCGGCCATCAACAAGGTACCTTTCCTCCCTAACGTCCCAGACCACAACCCGCTAATGCATACGTGCATGTAGCCCGCCGCCTATGGAAAGATTACTTTCCCGAAGTATCCGGTGTCGTCTTCCTTGTTGACGCCAAAGACCACGAAAGGTTCGCGGAGTCAAAGGCTGAACTTGACGCCCTCCTCACCATGGACGATTTGTCCAAAGTTCCCTTCTGTATCCTTGGCAACAAAATCGACCACCCTGACGCTGTAAGTGAGGAGGAATTACGGCATCAATTGGGTCTATGGCAGACCACTGGGAAGGGAAAGGTGCCCTTAGAAGGAGTTAGGCCAATCGAAGTCTTCATGTGCAGTGTGGTTATGCGGCAGGGATATTATGAGGCTTTCCGTTGGCTATCGAATTACGTTTGAGAGCAGTCCTGTGTTGTTTGGCAAAGGTTCGAGAAAACGAAGACTAAGAACGAAGGGCAGAATGAATGCGCGATACCCTGTGAGGAGGGAGAACAGCCTCGTAGCGTGTAGTGTCTGAACTTGTACAAGATAATATGTTACCACATGAACCTCTCCCCACTCTCAACACCAAATGTGAGAGGCATCAACTGTCAGCATTTGGGTCATAACCATATTAGCTATTAGTACATTGTGAGAGGTATTTCATCATTATCAGCCTAGACCTTGCACGATGAAGAAACTTCTTCACAAAACGAAAGAATCCATCCAATCTAGTCATCAACGCCCCAATCACCCGATTTCATCAGACTCACAATCTACGGCCGCTCCTCCTCCAACATATCTCGACGTCCTCCGTTACCGCTCCCACCATGGCGTCAATCTCGGCTCCATCTTCGTTCTTGAAAAATGGCTCTTTCCATCCATGTTTGAGCCGGGCCTGAAGGGCGATAGCGAGCTTGATGCTGTGACAGCGTATTCAACCCCAATACCACCGTCTCTGCCTCGGGCTGATACGGTGAAGGTCAATCGCCGCATACGGTGTTGAAAATACACGCCAAAGATGGGAGAAGCATTGGGCTTATGCACTTACAGATGAAGAACTAGCATGGCTGGTACATACCGCAGGGATAACCTCTGTCCGACTGCCAATTGGATACTTCACGCTAGGACTTACGTTCACGGATGGGACGCCATTCGCTGGGCACGTTGCACAAGTCTACGAGAATGCGTGGTCTGCTGTACGCCAACTTTGTGAACGACTCTACTCCTCTGGCATAGGCGTGCTACTAGATCTTCACGCACTTCCCGGCAACGCCAACACCGAAGACCACGGCGGTGTCTCGACGAAGAAAGCCGAGCTGTGGGGCAACAAAAGCAACCTAACGCTAGCAAAGAAATGTCTTCTCTTCGTGGCTGAAGAAGTCCAGAAGGGCAGCATCAAGGGTTGCATTGGCATCGAGCTCTGCAATGAAGCTTGCTGGGGCGCCAAAGGCATGTACCAGTGGTGTACAGACGTAGTCAGCGCTATTGGCCGAGTCGACGTGAGCATACCGCTCTACATCAGCGATGCGTGGGATCTTGGCTCTGCGATGGCGTGGTGTAAAGGTATGAACAAGCGAGGAGCTGGGAATCCCATAGGAGTTGATACGCATCGCTACTACACATTCACGGACAGAGACAAATCGCAGAGTCCAGGGCAGATCATCGAGCGTGTGCGCAGCGAATTGGATGAGGTGCACATCGGACCGGGGGATGCCACAGATACGGGCGCTGTGCAAGTCATCGTTGGCGAATGGAGCTGCTGCATGACCGAGGACTCTTGGGCTAAAGCCGGTGGCGCCGACAAAGACGATTTGGTTAGGCAATTTGGGAAGGCAGAGATAGAGCAGTGGAGAGAGAAAGCTGGAGGCGCCTTTTTCTGGACTGCGAAGATGGAATGGATGGACGGTGGGGAATGGGGACTCTTTGAGATGGTCAAAAAGGGGGCGGTGCTGCCATCAGCAAACCTGGTTTTGCCTCTTGAAGAGGTTAGGATGGCTGCTGAGCGGGCTAAACGACAGAGTTTGGACAGAAAAGCAAAGGCCAAAGACGCCCACGTCTGCTACTGGAACTCAACTGCGCCAGGAGGACAATTCGAGCATTGGCGGTTCGAGCAAGGGTGGGACTTGGGGTTTGCAGATGCTCTGGCTTTCTTTGAGATGAGAGCGAACGGGAATCTGCAGGGAGCTAGGCATGGCGGAGATGTCATTGGGGTCCTGGAGCTCTGGATCTTGAAGAGATTGCGTGAGACCGGGCAAACTGGGGGCTTTGCGTGGGAATGGGAACATGGATTTAGACAGGGTGTGGGTGACTTCCGAGATAGTCTATTGGAGACTGGATGAGGTACGTTACTTACACTCACCCGTCTTACTACAGATGCCGACGCTGTATGGATGATCCAAAATTTCCGAGCCCTGGCTCTACAGGGTTGGGATTGTCTTTCGCTGCAGCCTAATCCACTCCCTAATACCTCGCCAATGACACATCCACCACTTCATACACACCCCTCCAGATATACCTTCCCAAACGCCCTTTACGTTGTATTTTAACGTAAAATACAATGAGCACATCTCTCTTACTCCAGCACGCACTCTCTTCTATATCATCATACTCCGTACCGATTGCAGATTACGGGCCATTTGATCAGAACAATCCTCACACCGCGGATGCTACCCCCAAGAAGGAACGCATCTCCAGCTCTACCGGCTCACAGACACATGCACCAACCTAGCACTCGCTGACTCCTTCCAGAAGCAGGAATCCATGCCAGTGGAGAATCTATTCCATTACTTCCACAGCCATGACAAGTGTGTGGCGAGTGATCCTTGCAGACCTCTCCCACATGTTTATTCCTAAAGGGGACTTGCCAAACCTCGCTGAATTCCAAATCTTGATTCGCACCCATCCCAATTAAAGCACCTCTTCTGCATACCGAACGATACTTATCCAAGGTCCTAATCCACATCAACCGCATTATCACAAAGGAAAATACCAAAGGGATCACACGAATGCAGAGCAAGTTCCCCAATACATATCCCACCCTTGCCTACAAGCATAAAAACCCTCCAAACTGCCGACTTCTCTCTACGTGGATATTCCATACATAAAGAAACGGCTACGCAGGCACACCAATCAAAAACCCTCTACGACACCATCTCCAGACCCAAATCCGCATTTAACAGTACCTACTACCAGGCAACGTTATGCCATATTTTTCGAATCCAGTAAACACCGTCAATAGTAGGTCCGATGGTACTTTCCCAACAAAGACTCAGTCCCCTTTCAAGAACCGTACATCCTAAAATCCAACAAGCGTTCCCGATAGGTAGTTTGGCCATAGAATCAGAGTCATTATAAGGCCCTTTAACGGATTATATAATGTTGTACATCACCCCTAGATAGCACAATATGCCCGCATCCGAATCTAGACTGCAAGATTGTCTTCTCTTTGCCTTGTTGCGTTGATGTTCGTTGAGTCAAGCGGATGAGTAGGGGATGTCTTGGGCGTAATGTATGTAGTGGGATACTAATGTTCTATCTCGCTAGGGAATTGATCCCTCCATAGTGACAGAAGTTAAGATTGCTTCACGTCAAGATGAGAGGGGTCTTTAGGATCGTCATGCCCTGTCATTTCCATATGATGATATCCACCTCGTCAAAAAAGATCTTCTTCACAGGGGCGAAGGTCAAGATTGCTCCACATCATCGTAGAGCAAAGTGTACTCTCAGGAAAAAATTGTTCGATTTGCGGCACAAGAAGGTGCGATAATAGTTCAAGGAAGTGTTTAATATTGAAGCTGTGAATATGCTTGAATAGCTTTCTGTAACAGAGACTGCGTTATGTTCGTATAGCTCCCCACATGTCTGGACGGGAGCACGACCTTCCTGCCCATCCTATTCGTAAGCTCTGCGCGCTGCTTCTTACTTGACGATAGCGTAAAGAAACCTATTGTGAATTAGCCAAAGACCCGATTTTTTCCGTATTGAGGCAAGAGCATACCCATCGTAGTCCTTCTCTCCAACCTACTCGACGTTATCAGGGTCAGCAAACAACTCTGAACATCGCCTCTAACTGTCTCACATATTCCGCAAGCAAGTTCGGAGAAAAAGCATGAGAGTAGGCACGGGGTCCTAGACTTGGGGATAGCAAATGGGTATGGAACCAACGTACCGTCTGCAGCACCGTACCATCAATCCGCTCATCCTTTCCCACCCTCTCCACCACCTCCCTTCCTCCCAGGACCATCGGATTCGTCGAATCCGCGATCGTCAATTCTCCCTTCGCGACAACATTGTCCACCACAATACATGCGCTCGGCACGCTCATTTTGATCGCCCAGTCAACATAATTCCAATTATTAAGCTTATCGGCATCAATGAACGTGAAGCCAAGGCGCTCTCTCTTGCCGGACTGGATGTCTGCGTACAGCTGCGGCAAAACATCCATACCTGCGCCTAGGATGACCTCGACTCGGTCACTGACGCCAGCGGCTTCGATGTTTTTGCGGGCGACATTGGCATGGTGAGGGTCAAATTCGATGGTCGTAACATGCAAGGATGGATTCTCGGTTGCGAGCCAGATAGCTGAGTAGCCACCTAGTGTTCCGACTTCAAGGGCGTGCTTGACGTCAAGCATGCGGCATTGGAGGGCGAAGAATTTGCCATGTGGAGGAGGGGTCATGATATCGGGAAGACCTTTATTCGCAGAGACTTGCAAAGCGCGAGTGAGGCCGGCATGGTTTGAACGTGTAGGAGGGTGGAGATTGGACATTGTGTATGCATCAATGGAAATCCAACGTTCGTCGACCTCGTAAGCGCCTCGGCCGGGATCGTACATCTTTTTGAGGGTAGAGGAAGACATTATGATGAACGTCTAGCTGTGCGTCTAATTCTTTGTGAACGTGAGATATAGGGTGACTTTCGAGTGCTCTGCAAGGGGTATATATATTGAACAGGGCATGCTCGGACAGGCTCGGAGTTCCGTCGGAGTTCCGGAGCTCAATCTTCTCAGTCAGCTTTCATTAATTAATCGGCTCCTCAATGTCTCCACAATAGCTGAGCAAGTAGCAATTCAGAAGTACTTGTGAGATGTCTGAACATCGAACAAGCCTCCCAAGTACTTTGAGAGCAACCACAGTCCATCATTGTAACATGGCTAGAAGTCCCAAAACGCGTCTAGGTCCCATCCTGCGATATTGGTAAGATCAAGCCCTTCGAGATCTTGACCGAAGTCCTTCAGTATGTTAGTCGGACTGATACAAGGTGAGTAGTAGTAGAGACTGTCCCACCTCAAGCAGTCCATGACTTTCCATTGGCGCAATTGGTGCGATGTCATGCCGATTTGACGCTCCATTGGAACCATTCGGGCCCACCAATGGCTGCAAAACAAAAGTCAGTGAATTAAATAACGAGATCCAGATACTGCATACCATGTTTGGCAGGCTGGCTAGTGTGGCAGCCGCCGAGTAGTCATCTTGGAGCCCAAGCACTCTTTGAGTGATCTGAGATACTCTGTCTGCAGCAATATGTTCCTCGTTCCTTGTACTTTCCGGTAAAAGCCTCTTCTTGACTAGGCCCGCAATTGCACAAACACAGTAATACTCCTGTAAGCCAATTCCTAGGCACATGATTTTTTCTTCGAGCATATTCAGCGCTTTCTCAACGTAGTGGACAGGATCACCGCTCAACTGGACTATCGAGCTGCGCGATGCTGAACGACGCTCTGTTGAGACATCAGCGACGTGGGCCCTGTATCGGAATTTAGTGTCCTCAACATACCTGGCTTAATTTCCGAGAACGAAACGCTGTAACAAACGCTTAACGCGGCACCAAGAACATCATTCTTGAACAAACACAAGAAGCTATTTCCAATACTTGAGAGCTGATCGTGTAGGTCAAGAATTGTCATTGCGCTTCTAAGATGGACGATGGCTGAATAGTCATATCGAGAGCCCCAGGGTTCATCTCGGGCGTAGGGTCTGTGGAGGAAGAGTAGGAGTTGCTGTAGTTGGAGCTGTAAGAGGATCCTGGATACCAAGGCTCCTTGGTCGTTCCAATGCGGAATATCGTCCAGATGTTGCATGATTTTCTTGTCGTACAGCAGTACATCTTCGTAGGGCATTTGCGACTTGGGATCGTTAATGAGGAACAGAAGCTCCAGCCGTAACGACCAGCTCGAGCGGGAAAGGTTTTGATAGGATGATCTCGTGAACTGTGACGACGGTCTTGGATTTGGTAACTTCTCAGTTGATTGATCGAATTCCTCATCCTCCAGATTCAACGGTGGTCCACAGTCTTCGAAAAGATCACGCGTCATAGCCGGCATCCCTCTCTCCATAGTAGCTTGTAACTCTAATTCTGAGATTGTTACCCAGATCCGCCGTCGCATCTCTTGATCATATACTGAAACTTTCTTGCGAGACGGTGTAGCATGTCGCAGGTTGACTATTTGGGCATCTCGATGGAGGCCAGCGGACATTGCTAGTCTCAACAGGTTACCAGCAGAAATCCATGTGCGCTTGCGTTTGACCGAATTCATCTGTTTTGCTATGAAGGAAAGGCAGTGTACCTGGAAGACAGTGATTGTTACATGCTTTTGGCTCTGGGAATTTAACCACGAATCGCAATGTCGTATCCACATTATAGCAGTCTCGCGCTTCACCGAGCTATCTCCTCTGAACAATGCCGGATCCTTCTCTCTGATGCAGTTTGTTGTAGCGAGGACCAGCAGTAGTAACGCAACGAAAGCAGGTCTTCCTTCATGTGGAGCGTTCCAGAAGGCATCGTACTCCGACCAAAAAGTTGGCAGATGCAAGATACGATGGGTCGACTCTAGGTTATCAACATAGATTCGCACGAGGCAGTCCGCAACTTTACGCTGAGGGAGTAGCTTGACCATACTGTTGTCATTGGCGGGAATACCATCACCTTGACCAGGACCTTTGATTTTGGTGCTCTTGAGTTCTCGTTGTACATGAGCAAGCCCTGGATGTTGCACGATCATGTCTTTCATGAAAACGCGCAGCTCGGGAAGCTGAAGCTGTTAGTGGTCACACCCAACATACTCTCATACAAAACCTACGTGAGACAGATAGCTGGTATGATAACTGGCACCGTAGAACTGGGTCTTGAAGTCCTTGCCTCTGAAAATCATAGTCTCCTTCATTGCAGCGTCTCTCTGCTCAGAGCCCGGCTTCAATTCAGCTTGAGTTAGTTCTGGGCTCCTGGCAGATCTTGGCCATGGCGGGCGAGACCCATGAGTTGCCTTTTCAAGGCCAATGATTCGATGCTCCAATTGACGAATACGCTCCTCTTGTGCATGGAGTCTCGAGGGTGCATCTTCTGGCAGTTGCTGCCTTGGATAGATGTCGTCTCCTTCATCAGCGGCGAAGCTGCGTGCAACAGAAGGAAGGCGTGGAATGGTTCGTGTCAGACCGTTATTTCCAGCAAAAGAGGAATCTCGTGGCCCACGCGTCCTGTCCACCGAAGACTGGGGAAGTCCGGATTCAACGGCTTCGGAATCGTACGTACAGGCCTCTGGACGGCCTCCCTTTTGGCATCGACTACAAGCGGGAAAGAGAAGATCACATTTCAATTTCCTTCTTCTGCAGTCCAGACTAGTCTTGACAATCAGATTTCTTCTCTGCTCGCGGTGTTTTATGGCTACTCATACCATGAGAATGCTATTCTGCGTCGCTTAGAAGTGGCTACGTCGTCATGAGAAGATGCTTCCTCCCCTGCAATGCCATTGCTGGACATGGCTGCGATCATGAAGGGTGCCTGCAATAGCCGAGCGGAAGACTAGAGCAATGAGCGGACATCAGATGCAGAATCATTATTGGTGAAACCATGCGAGTGCAATTGTGGACGATTCCCAGTGACACTATCAAAGGTCGTTTTCAACGGTCGCTGCCGAGTTTCTCCAGGTACAACACCCAAATGCGGGAGAAGGTCGGCAGCGACCATTGACTGGATTTTGAACTTCGTAAGCAGTACTGCAATGTCTCCAGTTGGCTTAGCTTACTCCCAAGCCTTCTTTTGAGAAATTTGCCTGAAGAAGGATTACGTATGCACCCCCTCACCCTTGTCTCGATCGAGCCTGATGACTAAGCGTCGGGCTCCCTTTCATGCTTTGAGTTAGGCCAAGTCTGAGTTGTAAGACGACCTCGTCTCCGATGTTCTGTCTACCATTGCGGTCAACATCGGACATCGAATATTTGACCGACACTCGTACTGTCGCTCTTGCTCGGATATCCAGCATAGGTATATTGACAATGAATCATAACCAATCGAACTGGATCTTGACTATTATACAACCTGCGTTTCTACTGTCCCGAACGGCCGTTCCACGACCTCTATTATTCCTTCGGCAATACTTTGCCTCGCCTCTTCACTTGCAATGTTATTGCCTGCTAAGTAGCCCATCCATACGAGCCTACTTATTCTCTCATCATCCAGGCCGCCCAGCAGACTCAATTTTTCTGCTTTGACCAGCGGCGCCCGGGGCTGCGATTGTCCTGCAGATGTCGGTTCCTCCTCAACCCAGATTCTGAGCCCTCCGTCCGCTCCTCTGCCTAACAATAACACCTTTCCCTGTCCAACCGACCCTCTTCCGCCTAGCATACTTTTGAACTCACTCAACGCTACCTGAAAGCTTTCGCCTTCAAACTCTTCTCCTTTGCCTCTCAAGTCGATCCCCCGAACCCAACCATCCCTGAGATGTGCAAAATTCGTGTTCCTCGTTGGTACGACCCGGACTGCACTTCTCACTGCCCCCTCTTTCAGGACTTTAGCCCATAATTTGGTGCTGCCTTCCCCATCAAGCAAAGTCTTCATCAACTCCTGCTTCTCTCCTTGAACTAGCGTGCTCGCTCCAGTACCCACTGACGCCTTTACTAGTTCTTCCTGCAATTTCCCCAGATCCCCTTTAGCAACGTAGAGCCCCACAACGTAGACCTGTATTCTGAAAAGCGAGACCTTTCGTATGCCCAAGCCCAACAATTGATATTCTTCCTCTTCTCGTGCAGCACCAATGCCGGCCGGCAGCGCTGGAGAAGTACCGATAGTGGTTGGGGCACCAGATCGCGGCAACCATATCCTGCGTGGGAAGTATGGTACTGTTGATGTCCCAGTAGCTACCTTTTCAACGTCATCTTCATGATCCTTGCCCTTGACTTCTACCCTGGCTCCAGCCGTCAGTGTATCTTTGCGGGGGTTCGGAGATGCATCGAGGTGTTGAGGCTTAGGGCGAGTGACCGCAAAGCTGGCGACTACGCTCACAAGTCCGCAGAGGACAGCTATTTTGTAGTTGGGTTTCCTCCGTGGGTGAGGAGAAGGAGTGGCAGTCGAATAGGCATGGACTTGGGGCCGACCTCTGGCTGAACGTATGGCATTGCTTGAAATCGCGTGGGGACGAAGTGCGAGAGAGTGGAAGGCATTGTTTTTGGAACGCAAGAGTCGAGAGACGCCAACGGTAGGCTTGACCATTTCGTGTAGGGGAAGACTTTGGCAATGTGTATGGTAGTGCGTCACTCTTTCGAATTGTACGAATTCCAGCTTGGATGCATGACATGGCGGATGTGTTCCGCATGCAGAGCAAGCTGTCGAGTAAATGTTGATTACTTTGAGGCTTTAGACATCACAAGAGTTCCGTGAAGTCTCTATAAATCGAAGCATCCTCTCAAGTAAAATTGGACCTCATCATCTAATTATACTACGAATTGCAGCAAGATTGATCATAACAGCTCCATGAGTCGTAGCGCTGTCAAATCGCTATCCTACATAGCGCCAGCATCCTTCAGCAAGCTTGGTAGGTCCTTCTTACGGGCCTGCAGGTCCGAGTTGCCACCAATGTGTTTCTTTGCAATGAAAATGTTCGGGACTGATCGCTGGCCAGTCATACCCTCAAGTGCATCTTGGATTGCTGAGCCGTCATCTGGACAGGGGGAAAAGTTAGCGATAGGTCAAGGACATGAATGTTCAGCTGTCGAATGTGAAACATACCAACTTGATCAAGCTCGATTGTATAGAATTTAGCGCCCAGCTCAGTCAAGAGTGTCTTTGTTGCTTTGCAATATGGGCAGTACGATTTGCTGAATACAGCTACAACAGACAATCATCAGCATCGACAGGTGAAGATCAAGATAAAATATTGACATACCAACGGCATTGTCGTCAATGATACCCTGAGCCTTAGTCTTTGCAGCGGACATTGCTGCTGGACTTGCGCTTGAAGCGAAGAATCTGCGTAGAAAAGAAATATTGGGCGACTATGTGGTATTAGATTTTTATGATATCACGACGCAACAGTTGAAATATGGGACGGTCGCAGTTTTGTTGTAAAGAGTTGGACGAGTTTTGATGAAGGCAGACAAAGTAGAGTAATCGCACTCGACCTGGAGGGGTCCTAGCCCTTCGCAACTTGATGATGCCATCAAGGCTGTGGCGCTATTGGCCACTTTTAGCTGCTGGCTCGCCCGCCTTGGCATATCTGAGGTACCGAGTCACCGAGTCAAGATGTTTCCTGTTGCCTTTCAAGCTGCCAAAAATGCGATGGGAGCAATTCCCACAGAAGTGACGGCGCAGGCTCGGACGTTTCGCTATGGTCGGGTGTCGATGGCGAGAAAGCTCTCTTTCTCATGTCGCGGTGAGTGTCCGCCAGTGCAAACGGATAACATGCTGACTTCGAGGAAAAGGCCAACCAATCAGTCAAGATGCGCTTTTTCAGTATTCCAATGGCCGATTCTTGTTGGATGAGAAGCAGCAACTCCTGAAGCGGTATGTGAGCTTTGACGTTCACAAGTTGTGTGATGTGGTCGCGTCTCTCACCAAAAGTGGAGCTCCTGTTTGCACAATCGATAAGATGGAAGGAGGCTTCAGCAAAGCCCTTCTAATGACCACAGAGGATGGTATGGAGGTGGTCGCGAAGATTCCCTGCCCGAATGCAGGAAGGGCCAAATATTGCACCGCGTCGGAAGCTGCTGTTCTTCAATATTGTGTGTCATTTGCCCCTTCGCACGATCTGGTCAAAGCTAACAATTCAGAAATACAGTGGGCTCACGTACGACTATACCTGTTCCGAAGATCTTGGCGTGGAGCTCAGATCCCTTGAACCCGGTTGGTGCGGAATATATCATTATGAAGAAAGTTCCTGGTATTCAACTTTTCAAAGTCTGGGACAATATCACAGCGCCCGATCGACTTAGTCTTATCAAAGGCTTGACCGAGCTGGAGAATCAATTCACCGCGATTCGATTTCCAGCATATGGCAGTTTGTATTTTCGGCACTCGATCTCGAAGTCGGAACAGATTCTTCTAGACCCGTCTGTGGATCCGACTGGTTCATTTTGTGTAGGCCCTGCGTGCGGCCCAGCGTGGACAGATGGTACATCGCAAGATGATATTCAATCTGATGTCGACGCAGATCCCTGTACGTTATAATGCTGCTCTACATGCTCCGTGCTGACTGCGAGCGATGATAGGGCCTATCCTTTTAGACTTTGGATTAGGTCTGATACAGAGATCGATCGCTCGGACTCGTCTCTGTCCAGCGCAAAATATAATTCCTACACTTCACGGTGCGGTACAGGACCACGTAGATATACTCAAGACTACTGAGAAGCTGTTGCCAATTCTGACGACACATGCTCCTTTGCTAGGCAGGTCACGGGCAACAATGTGGCACACGGACCTACATATGGGCAATATATTTGTCTCGCAAGAGGACCACACTCGTATATTGGGTCTTATCGATTGGCAATCTACATCTATCTCACCTCTATTCCTACAAGTTCGGTGGCCTACTTTTTTGAAACCTCCACAGGGATACTGTGAAGGCCCAGAGCGTCCCAAGCTACCCAAGAAGTTTGGTGACCTTGATGCAGATGAGAAGAAAATAGCTTTGTTTCTTCATGATCAGGCTACTTCAGCCAAAGCTTACGAGGTCGCAACGTATCTGAACAATCGCGACGCATACGCTGCAAGATGGGAATTATTCAACCCCTTGCGAGAGCTCTTCTTGCGGATCGGTGACACGTGGGATGATGGAGTCGTCCCAGTACGTAATTGCCTTATCCGAATCGTCGAAAATTGGGAGCAGATGAGCTTTGTGGATGCATGCCCGATTCACTTTACTTCCTCAGAAATAGCGTCTCATGAAACTCAATTGATTGAGTATTCTCAATATCATGAAATACAGGATGTCGCACGGAACTATCTCGACACCGATGCCGAAGGTTGGATACCTCCAGGAGCAGACTTTGCTGAGAAACGGTCACAGAACAAAGCACTGCTGGAGCTCATGGTCGAGCGCTTGAGAGCCCAGAAGCCGGAAGGTGAAGTGAGGCAAATATGGCCATTCCCACTATAAAAGTTGGCCCGATCCAGCTGGGCTGCTGCCCGAATCGCCTCTCTGAGTCTTGAAATGGCTAGCGAGGGCGCGCACCACAGCCATAGCAAACTTGCTAGCCACTGAACTGTGCCGCCAATTGGAGACTGAATAGACTTGTCACGGTATCCAGATGGAGGCACTTCTGACGGCGTTATGAGGAATATTGCTTGTAACGAAGGTTTCAACTCTCCCAAATCTACAGCAAAAGGCCACAATCGCGTCTCGAGGCCACTTTTTGGGTTCAAGCCTAGTTCGCTAGAGTCGTTTCTTCATATCATGGGTGGAGTGCGAACATTGATCAAGAAGTGGGGGGCTCTTGTCAACAAGGTCGGCGGCGCTGGAACTGCGCTGGAACTGCGCTGGGACTGCGCTGATGAAGCATCTATCGCAGCTATCATAACATTACAATTTGTCCGCTTAGTACCGAAGGAGAGTCGCAGGGAATGTAGCAGGGTTTGACAGCACAGCTAAGCAGTGGACAAGGGGGTGCGCAGGCGAAGAGCATTGTAGAGTGAGATAACTACGAAGTGGGACCAGTGTTTGATATGCTGCAAACTTCACTGTGGCTCGACATACGATTACGAGAGACCCGCTTCGTGCGTGTCTCAGACACCTTTAATGCATCTTCAACAGATGAGACTCTTTGACGCCAAACGGAGACATGTTGATACTTGCGGAGGAGTTCACCAAGCAAGGAACGTTTGCAGAGCTCCGCAAGGACTTGGATTGTATCGAGGATGCAAATGTCGAGGTTCAAGCTGTGATTGCAGTTAGGCAATGTCCTCATCATGAATACAAAAATGGCTGATGCAAACATCTCAGGTAACCACGATATCACTTTAGGCTTGACCATCCCCTCAGAGCATCGCTCACGGTTTTACAATCAGTATCCTCAGGACTCCCAAGCATGTATCAACCAGGGCAAGGAGTAACACTCCATCACGTATCTCAATTACAAACATATCAATATGCGACTAACGAAAGAGTGCGGGCCAGAAATCAGCTTCCAAGTCTTCGGATTGCTGTACAGCCTAACAAAGAGTCCCTAGGCCGTTGGTTCCCCCGGACAAGACCTCAGAAATTTGGGTTCAAAGCATACAGTTGGATACTGACGTTGTCATCATTCACGTCCCATCTAAACATCACTACGATGAGTCTAGGGGTAGGAGAGTGGATGCTGCGAAAACCTACGCCAGAAGCTTCGGCGCGTTCGCCCTTCTTTAGTGATCTGTGGCCATGTATACGAAGGCAGAGGCGTGGATTGGACTGTTTGGGATCTGGAAACGCGGAACGTCAGGCACAAAGAATGCGCTACCGGGTACGGGGATATGTGTGCCATCTTCGGTTCATCCTGGCCTGTATCACGGTTTGAAGATCGAAACGTGGTGGGTGCGGTTTGGGGCTGAGGCAAAATACCACTGTCTGGACGATGCTATTTGGGAGCCCTCGTGGGGCGATCGGGTAGGAGAGAGGCGTGCAGGATGAATGCTGCCATAATGGCTTCCAGCTGGTTAAAGAACAACCGAAGGTACACTAAACCCATGTTGTTGATGAAGATTTGCCGGCGTGGCAAGAGGAACAGGATAGTACACCGCCTGGACAGCGTGTGGCGTCAAAGAAAGAGTCCGACCCCGAACAGCATTGCGTCGTCAAGTCAAAGCATGGCTAGCGTCTCAAGCTGAATGGTCGCTATGCATGGCCTTAGCTGCATATATTGGCGCTACTGCATTTGCTTGGGCGTAGGTTCTTCCCCTTGGGTCTCGAGGGGCGGACAGCCGAAGGCGTCAGCTTCCAGAAAGCCTGAAGACTTCGACACAATCACCTATGGCTGACAGGGTTCGAAAGCTGCATGATCTGGCTGTTAGAGATGCTGCATAGAGCGGACTTAGAGCAGTCAGCCCTGCCGGAACTGGATTGAGTCTCAGAGGCGCAAAAATATCTCACTCCTCTGAGGCAACATATTCACACCGTTTCATGAGCATATTAGCACACCTTCAATAGGAGGGAATCGCAATCCATGTGTGATGCTTTGCATATGCTGCGTGGTGAGAGACATGGCCTATAATGTCATTGGGTCGAACGTTCTCCGTAACCGCCGTGTCAAGTCGACATATTCTAGTCTGAGTCGAGCACCAGCAGACACTGGCCACATGCCTCCGTACCTGTGAGTTTCGCACTACTCGGCCAGCTCAACGGCCTACTTTCTCGCCGTAAACCTCCTATTCGCTCTTCTGTATTTGCACCCCACCAAGCACACCACGATAGACCCCTCTTCCGTCCATGCCGCAAATCACCCAAGCAGCCGGCCCGTAACCTAGAGGTGAGTCTGATGTGTACAACGGGGCTAACTGTCTGCACGCAACAAGCCCCCAGCCGAGAAACATAGCTTGATGATCCGTAGACAAACTGTTTCAGAAGCTTTGCCAGTAGTAGCGTTCGAAGGGTGGGGTGGAAAGAAGTGAAGAAGTGAAGAAGTAAAGGTCCCTTCCCTGTCCGGCCGTTTGGAACCCAACCAAGCCTGACTGTAAGCATACGTCCGTACACGCTGGTCCTTGTCCATCCACAAATCGGTGATACGTCCTTCCAAGTTCCAAGGCTGGCTCCTGGCCACTGTTCGATTCATTGGAGGCTTCATCCCCAATCGCTGCACGCCCAGCAGGATCGACGAACGCCCCCTCTCAGCTTTTGCTAAGGCCCCTCGGTGCCTGAACTGCGCATTCCCAACGCTTCACTGTTCTATTCTCAGATCTGGAAGATAGTAGCGAGGTCTACTCAACTTCACTGTCATTGGGATTGTCTCCGAGTGTTACAGGTGGAAGTCAGAGGAAGAGAGTTGTGGGACTTTGCCAAAGAGAGGCTAAGAGTCAGATGCTTAGGCACTTGGCAGGACCTGATCAGCACACCGCCATACTTGCAACACATCAACGACAATAACAATAACAACAACAAAAGTAACAATACGGATATTCCAGCAAGTCGTTGGCCACGAATATCGGAAATTCTCTCGCCATCTGCTGCCATCTATTGTCTTCTATGAGAATTATACCATCCGGCTTTGTCAGCAAATCATTGGTTTGTTATTGCCACCCAATACCCCCAAACTCGCAGGCGCCTGTCACTCCGGCGGCCGTAGATCTATGAGGCCGTTGCCCTGTGCCTGACGCGCCTCTTGAACCAGAACTTACTATCTTTCATCAATACATTGCCCTGCTTACTCACCCTTCATCCTTATTCAAAAGACACAAAAGCCCATCCGAACAGTCGGGGCTCATCCATCGTCCAGCAAACAGATCTCTTGCGCTTACCAGCCACGCATGGTTTGACGACATTGCAAGAAACCACGCAAAGCGAGAATAAACCGCATGAGCCTCCTTTGCATCTTTTGCAAAGCCATATTCCACCGCTCGATGCATCTGCCTCCCTGAGGGTCACTCATACTTAATACACGAATATGGACGACCTTCTACCACCTAACCCTTACAAAACGCTCAGTATCCCCAAAGACGCAACGCTTGCCACGATTAGAGGCTCGTATCGAAAGCTTGTCCTGTCATGTCATCCAGATAAAGTCCAGGATGAGACGGCGAAAAAGGTCAAGGCCGAGCAATTTCATCAAGTACAGCAGGCATATGAGATCCTGAGTGACGACAAGCGCAGGCAACGATACGATGAAAAGGTCAAGTTGGAGGAGCTGAGAGCTGAGATGGAGACGGAGAGGGGGCCGCCAATTCGAAGAACAACGGATTACGACTACGGGCCACCAAGGAGTGGTCCTCCACCTAAGAACGAGATGCGAGGGGGTCGAATGTACGAGACTAGGGAACCCAAGGGCTGTCGTTCTAGTGACGAGGACTATCCTCCCTCGAAATACGACATCCGACCTCCATTCAAAAAGCACGATGATTATTATTATCCTTCATCGGCCAGGAGAACATCGGGTCGTGTAGCAGAAGAGAGGAGGAAGGACCGCGACATCGAAGAAGATCGTGAACGGAAACGAAGAGAGCGTGAGGCGGAGTCCCTCGCTAGGGACCAGCGAACTAAGAAACGAGACAAAGACAGGAGATGGGATACCGAAAACAAGTCCAAGAGCAAATTCTCTCCTCACATGGACACTGAGACGGATTCTGAGGTGGATGATCGGCGGTACTCCAGCAAGAAGGAGAGGGAATCTACCCCCAGATACAGAACTGAGGAGCCTCCTAGGAGAAGCCGAGAGGATCCAAGGAAGAGTAGCAAATTTGATCCTCGGTATCACGATGATGAATTGGATTTGAAGATCTCTGCCTACCAGGAGCATATCAACAGGTCACGCGAAGCTGTGGAAATTGAACCCGCTCGCCGAACCGAACGTAACAGAGCTACTTCCAATCTCGATACTCAAAAGAGAAGTCCGCCTCCACCCGTTAGCTCTGAGAAACGCCCTCCTTTACGACGCGCACAGGGCAGCCGGCAGCCGAGTCCGATTCGGTCGTCGAAGAAGGACAGACGGTCGCCTGAGATCAGTGCTGCGGACCCGCCAACGGGTCGGAAGTCGAGCCTACCAAATGCTTCATCAGACCCCAAAGGGATCAAGGGCTTCTTCACATCATCGTCCAAGAGAGAGGTAGTAACGCCGAGGAGGGAGCCAGCCCGGTCTGCCACTCATCAACCCTCTGCCGACTCCAAACATCCACCCATGCGCCGATCGGAAACAACGCCCATCGACCGCATGGGGCCTGGCAACGCATTTCCTTTAAAGTCGTCCAACCTCAAGAACATGAAAGCGCATTCAGACTACACCAACTCTAGTGAATCGGGCTCAGAGACCACCGAGGATGTTGTTATGCCGTTACGGCCAAGTCCTCGTCAAAGATCCACAAGCTATCGAGTTCATCAAGACGAGGATAAGTTTAAAGTAGAGCCGCAGGAGATCTTTCCAACCCGACCACCACGAGAGGGCTCGCCCAAAGCGCGTCGTTCCTCCGATCGTCCAATAGCTTCGCGGAGCTCTACCAACGCTCGGATACCTCCATTGCCACGTGCAAACTCGTATGCTTTCCCACAAGACGACCGATCATCTCGACCAGGGTTTTCACGCACAGAGTCTGCCCGACCCACACCACTTAAAGCACACCAATCACCTCGTAACGACAGGCTTTTCGGAGAACAGTCACCAACAGAAGAGGCATTCAAACATCGACATCCACCCAAGGTACATCCTGACGACAATGGTCGCTACGCTAAGTCGTATAGTCGCAGAGGCTCAGACGAAGTGGATCGTGATGCGTATTTGAGCTCTAACTTCCATTCACATCGCCCTCGTATGGGACGCAATGAGACTGTCTTCTGAGCTTGCTTGAGACGCAGAGGCTCCATCCTGATCCTCATGGAAGGGAATTGGCCATCGTGACATTGCGCATCATAGCGCCATCGGCATACTTCGATACTTTTCTTCAGTCATAGCGAAGCGGCATTGGAGGTCGTACAGTCTTTCACCTTGCATAGGCTTCTTCAAATGCGTGCGTTGCGACGGCTGTCATGTTGCGTCAAAGGAGAACACGATGCAATTCATATTGTGGGTAGGATGAGAGATTGTCCTTAGTTCATATTGTTCATATCTAAGTTACCACAGCGGTGCGTCTGTTCGACGAACAGGCCGGAGTACGAAGCTTAGTCAGATCACAGTATGTTCTTGGGCTTGTCTTGTGTTAACTCACAATTCATGATGATATGTACTCCATCTCGCATTTTCACTCATGATATGCTAATATTATCTCGATGAAGAACGGCTCAGATGGCAAGTTAACAGGGATAGGGGCGCATTACAGTCTTTAATCCGCAAAGATCTGAACGTTACCAAGGCAACCAATGCGCTGCCACCATTGCCAGTTCTTTTGGTTTCATCTATGTACCGATAGTTTATTTTCAAGTTCATGACCGCTACCCTATGAACAAAAAGGTATTTCTATCTGAATCGCCGTATTCTCATAACTCGCAGCTTTCGCTACTCTTACTTGAGCTATAACATAGCTAGTCAGCCAAACTTTAGGGAGGTGTAAGGAAACCATGGATGCGTTTGAATTCCTGTCTCCTTGATCTTATTTTCATGCGGAAGCTTATGATCAAGCTCCACGGGAATCTCGGAGCTTCCTTGCCGTACCTTGGGGCAACAGCTGACTGTGCAACTAGACATGACTTTCAAAGCATACTTGAAAACCTCACCTCATGAGAAATTTTTGACTCGTTCGTCACGCCCACCACGGTCTCCACTTCATGAAGCAGGGGTGCCTCGAGCATATAGCCCCGCGCAGAGTTTGGGACCGGACAATTCCATCAGGCGGCAAAGCATCATATATATAAACATCAACCTCTGAAGGTTATTTATGACTCGCCATGTTACGCCCTGTGAGCTAGTCTGCTAAGCATCGATCTCGATGGCTCCAATCCCAGTGCGAATAATAACACAGAAGCGGAATGCTCCCAGCTCATAAGTCGCAAATCCAACTGAGAGAGTTTCGGGAGAGCCTACACCTACCCTTTTCCGCTGTTCTTATTGAAGTGAAAGACTGTGGCTCATCAAAATCTGGTCGTCGGAAGGTTGGGAAAGTATGACGCCCAAAAGCTTGATGAACTGTCCCAATTGGGGTTCATGTCAAGATGCCAAGTGCCCCCAGCCTACAAATAATCCCTTGCAATTGGGATGACTCCATGCTCTCCCCATCAAAGCTCACAAGTACCTAGATTTCCCCTTGCTTTTCGTTCACGCTTTGAGACCTTTATCACTGTGATACTACATCAACTTTCAAACGTCAGCGATCCTATTATAAGAGCTATACTATCAGCTATCCTAGCACAAATTCACACCTTAAGACTTCAATTGCCAACCGGATATCAGTCTCTTTCTCCATTCTCTCGTCTTTTACATTCTTGCAAACATGAGCTCTCAAGCGCTCGATTTCTCGGTCTCAGAGGCTGCAGAGATTTTGAAGAGTCTCCAATTCCGCTCTGCGCTGGCTACAGACAAACCCATCATTTGTGCTCCTGCATTGCCATCACCAGCAAGGTCAGCGACAGAACGTGTCACGACCTTGACTTCTGCAGGCCAAAGTGCTGCAGACCGTGCCTATTCATTCATATCGCCCAGCAAAACTCTTCCAACACCTCAATCATCGAGACGGAGTACGAGGAATTGCCCGACACCTATCGAAAACAAGGAAAATACTTCCTACCAGAACACGCGGCAGTCCAGCAATGGGTTCGTAGATGAATCGACCGATGACGAAGGCGAAGCCGCCACCACGACCACCACCACCACCCGCGACATAACCTGTCACGGCAACACCTATGTCAACCTCGTCCCTCACGCAGGAAGCGCTTGTTGGGAACTGACGCAGCAAACCGATCCCGCCAGCATCGGTGCCCAGCCGACGAGCAGCACGCCCACGCTCGAAGACCACGACGGAGAACTCGACTGCCGCCGCTGCCGCGTCTTCAAAAATTCCAGGACCGCAGCCTTCGCCACCTCCCGCAGCAAACGGGAGAGAACGGTACCCCTGACGGAAGAGGCCCAAGACAGCAGCAAACGTCGTCGTGTCGGCGCCGCGGAATACGATGACGCCTACCACGAAAGCTACCGCTGCACCCTTCGGAAAGAGGAGCGCCGGCAACGAAAGCGCTACGTCCGGTTCCACACCATGACGCCTGAGACGCGTGCGCAACGGGTGGCTGAGCGTGCGGTCCGTCTTGAGCGGCAACGAGAGGCTCCGTTCGAGAGAGCGTGGAGGGAAATGCGACGGGCTTGCGATGCTGAAACTGCGAGAATCCGTGCTGAGAATAAGGCTGAGTATGAGAGGGAGAAGGCGATGGCGGTGGCAAGGCCGAGGGTGTCTTTCGCGGCATACTTGGCCTCCCTTCCGATGCCGGATCTCGAGACTTGAGAGGTATCCATGCAGGAAATTGTCCCGCATGGCCTCCCTCCAAGAGCTCAGACTACATGTCCACCACCATTATCCTCACTTGCAAGAATGGTGGCATACTGCCATCAAAACAGCATAGGCTATGCTCGCATACGGTCATCCTAACATAAGGTAGACAGTAAGTTACGACGAACCCTCCACCTCACTCCCACCAGTACATCCACCAATACGCAACCTTCTGAGCACGCTCACGCCATCACCCGCAGACATCGTCCGTTGCGCAACCGTCAACTGCGAGAAAACGTCATCCCCACATATACGCAAAGGATGCCATACCAAAGCGCACGGCTACGGGACAAATATCATCAGCATCTCCGCCTACTGACAGTACGCCATCACCATCCAGCACGCAGAGCAGAATGCCCATGCTTACGACTCCCATCCCAGCGACTTACAACGACAAAGGCGCCCAACTCTCAGCTCACCTACAAGATAAAGCGCACACAATCCGCGATCCCCAACAAACCTCACCACGACCACGACCAAGCCCACAGCCACAAGCGCCCCCGAATCACGACGCAACGCAACGCAATACACCCACCCACCCATCCACCCATCCATCCGTCTGTCTATCTATTCGAATACAAATCTACCAATCTAAATCTAAATCTTACTCTTAATCTACCTGACCTGATATACCAGCATCTGATATACTAATATACAGCTATATATCCCTTGCAAAGACTAACAGATACACCACCACCTCTTCCTCTTCCCCTCCCCTAAACACGCTATCACTGCTATGTTTGTACCTACCCATATGATGAGGATCGTAGGGTGAGTATTATATAGGGGAGAGAGGGGATAGAGGGGATAGAGGGAATAGAGGGAATAGAGATGGATAGAGGAGACGGAGGGCATAGAGAGAATAGAGATGGATAGAGGGGATAGAGGGGATAGAGGGGATAGAGGGGATAGAGAAGGCGGTAGAGGGGAGAGAGGGGATAGAGGATTTCAGGAAGACGGTCGAGGGTTTGCGTAATGGGCCTGGTTATAGTAATGGTAGTGATCAGAGTGTAAGGCAAGAAGATGAAGGGTTCAATCTGGATTTGGATGAGGTTGGCTCGGTTTCTTTAGGAGGCAGGGGGGTTCTTCGATGAGTGTATGCTGCATTGGTGGTGTAACGGTGGTGATTGGGGAAGCGAACAAGGGATGGTTTGCGTTTTGATGTGCGTCGCGTTGTTCTTCGTCATGGTTCGGGGATTTTTGCGGGGTGGATGTTTATTAGGTGATTGCCGTCATCGTATGCATGATCTATTTGTTGCGAGGAAAGACGTAGATTTCATACATCCGATCCATGTCGGAGGTTCCATGTTGAATGCTGCTGCTGCTGCTGCTGCTGCTGCTGTTCATGGTCATTGAACGCTTTTCAATTCGGAAGAATGCGTAACATTTCATTTCTCCTATTAATTGTACTATAAATGCATCCCTCAAGTCCTCATCTCATCTCACGTCGGTTCCGACCAGTCCACCTGATCCGTTATAGGCGCCATGCCCTCCTTCGTATAGCTCACCTTCAGTCGTAGCCGTAGCTTCGCCGGTAATGCCTATCGGTACATGTCAGTTGACGGAGACACGTTGAAGCCTTGATCCTAACATGAAGGAACTGGCAGGACTTACCCCTTGGACGGCAGACACCTTCATTCCCTGCGTCGCTTCCTCTCCACCCTCCAATTCCGCCTTACTGACGGCGTTCAACTGCAGCTTCTGGCTTTTCGGCACAGCGGCTTGCAGACCCACGCCGCTGAATCTGCTGAAATCACTGGTGTTTCGGAAGCGGGCGAGGATCTGGGCGACGCCGGCGGTTCGTTGGACCTGGAGGGAGAGGTGCATGTCGTTTTTTTGGTATGCGGTGTGGGGCTGGGCGTTTTGAGACTGCGATGGGGCTTGGGGCGAAGGAGAAGAGAGGGAGCTGAAGAGATCGTTGGTGCCGGATGGGACTTGTTGGGATGGAGGAGAGGTAAGGCCGTTGGTGGGGGAGGGTTGGGAGGAGAAGAGGTCCATCATTGCATTGGCATTGTTAGGTTGGGAGGGCTGTGGAGGAATGGAAGGACCGCCTCCAAGAATATCGGCCAGGAGGTCAGCATTGTTTTGCGTGCCGTTCACTGTTGCACTCAGGTCTGCTGCCGGCACGTCTGAGCCGCCCATTAGGTCCAGCAACATGTCCTGCTCGGTATGTTTTGCCGGCTTCTTGGCTTTGGCCATGGCAGCGGCTTTCTTCTGTTTGGGTGTAGCTTCACCAAGGACCCTTTGCTCTTCCCGAATTTCGGGAGGTGGCATCCGCTCGAGGACACCTCGTCGGATGTCGTCATATGCGAAGAGGTTACCATATTCGACGGCTCTTTGCTGGATCTCGATACTAAGGTCTGATGTACGATTGGACAGTAGCCGCCGTATCCGATCGACTTGAGAAGGTTCTTTGAGTCTTGCGGTAAGCTTCATGGCCGAGGTTATTATGTATTCTGTAACGATCTGTGTAGCGTAGGCGCTGTTGAGTACGGTGGTAAAGAGATCAACGATATCACTCTCCTTGACCTCCTGTACCAATTCTTCCTCCTCGTACTGACCACCACGCAGCAAGGCATCTCCATACTCTCCTATGACCCAGGTTCCAGCCAGTGTTAAGGCCTCCTGTGTAATGTCATCCTTGAGTCCTGCGTATAGCTTTTGCACCGAATAGGTCTGTAGATCAGGCGTCGTCGCAATAAGACGTACGAATGACGAAAGTATCTGCTCTTTCACATAATTTCCAGCCAACTTCAACACCCTGAGCATGGTGTCGACATGCCATCTTTTGGTAGGAGCGAGCCTATCGGCTGCAACGCCTATCTGACTTGTCATGATAGGCTTGAACTCATTGTCGGCTACCTCCAAGAAGGCCAAGAGTTCCCGTATGAGTACACGCACATTGCCCTCATTAATGAGTGTAAAGCTCAGGTCAAGGGCTCTCCTTCTTATGCTGATATCTGGATCTCGAAGGCATTCAAGTATCGTATTTCTATGCCGCTGCACTGCGTTTGGCTCAACTGCCACAACCTTGATGAGGGTGTTCAAAGCCACATAGCGGATGTTATTATCTTTATTTGTCAGGAACTTCCCCAGTATGTTGACTCCGAGCACTCGCAAACCAGAGTCTGCCTCAATCTCCAGGATAGTCAGAACAGACTCATAAAGTATTGAGTTGCCCACGTTCTTTGCGCTCTCTGTGTTTGTAGCGACCTGTGCCAGGATATCATTAATTTGTTCACTTGTCCGAGCATCTCCCCGTCCAAGTACTCTGAGTAGCTGAAGAATCTTGACCTGCAAGAAAGGATCGGTAATTCCATTTACATCGTGCTCTGGCGCATATCCAGAGCTGGCCAGGCCTTTCAGAGTCCTCACTAGGCCCCCAGTTAGTGGTCTAAACATGTCAACAACCCCTTCAACCCCCTCTTCTGCTTCATCGGACTCGCACATGCTCGTCACAAGCGTCAATCCACAGAGGAGCACACCGTGGTTTCTGTCCGAGAGTAGTAGCTTGGCCTTCTCAATGAAATGTTCCTGCAGCTCAGGAACTTTGCGGCAAATCCGCATAGCGCACAAGGCGGCTTTCCGCCGTATGTAGGGATTGGATGTAGAAAGGAGGGTTTCAATTTGAGCGAAAAGATCTCTCGACATCTCGACAGAGGCTATGTTTCCCAGTGTACAGAGAGCGAGACCAACGACATATTGATTGGAGTGATTCAGGTCGCTAGGAAGCCGTATCAGCCTTCTAGATGGACTCTGGTATTTGCAGCACAGGCGACCTACTTCTGAAGAGAGTTGGTGACTAACGTCAGAACCTCCTGGTTCTCATCCAGCAGCAGCATCGTTCCCAGGTATCCCAACCTCTTGTCCGCAAAGCGCGGAGAAGCGAGGAGTTTCAGACATTCTATCTGGCCAAAGTGCGTCCTTTCCCCAAGTGTAAATAGGTAGAGAAGTTTAGCAACATTGTTCCTCCTTCATCACCATCAGCTCCCGAGTCGCCCATCGTATGTTGAGATGTCCAAGTACCTTATGTTGTGGTCCCCACTCTCTTCCCTGAAGCTGGCTCGTATGGCAGCGCTTTCTTTCTGTACTACCGATCTCTCATCTGCAATGGTCTTCGAGGCCCGAACATTGCGAATGAACTGCTTCACTGCTGGAATATTAGCTACTGGCGAGCAAGCCCTCGGTTCATCAGACGCACAAGAGCTCATAACGGCCTCATGGACCCCACTTTCGGTCAGTCCTATGTACGACGGACAGAAGAGGATTATGGAGGTATAGTCATTGGTGTTTTGAGGCCAAAGTACCGAAATGTTACTCAGCGCTGGTGCAATGTCGGATCTCCGATGCTGATACCTCGAAATCAATATCAGCCCTATTCTACCATAACTCTACGGCAATTCCTACGTACACTCGTGTTTCGAATAATTATAAGAGCTGAAACACTAGGATACCAAATCCTAAATGACCACTCCCTATCCTCATGTGCGTCTAACATTAGACAGGCGAAGGAAAAGGAGCGCATCCTAGATATCATAATCAAGCACTTCATCAGCGAGAATTGATCACTGTGACAGCAGGCGTTACTCCTGTGAAAGGTCGACCAATTGGATTTTGTGGTGTCTTCATTGACTCAGAGAAACGCCGTCGGTCATGGACGAACACCCGATTCTATGTGTCGGACGTGTCTTTGGTGAGATCTCCTCGTGTCTATCAATCCTTGAGACACGTGTGCTGAGCATATTGCAAGTGTTGTTTTAGGATTTCGTGTTTCATATCATTGACAAAGTTGGACGTACCCTATGCATTGCCGTAATACACAGCCGAATTCCTGCGGAACGCGAGGTCTTTCAACCTCCGAACACTTGACCGTCCCGATTCAGCTTTTCCAAGATCCCCCGATTCTAGGCAGCTGTCGCTGGACGATCGTTCGGACTCCCGAACATGACCGTGCCTTCGTGAGCATGAGGCCAGATTGACCGGATGGTAAAGGTTCCTTCAAAGATATTCTATAAGTCTCCGCTCTTACTCTCCATGCGGCTTGACAGCAGAAGCTCTTCGCTTTGGAGCTGCATCTACGTGTCATTCTTGGGCAGTTGAGGTCCAGCAGACACTCGAATATTATAACAACACCATGGTATCACCTATTTCACATCCGCAAGATGGGGCAACAGACCACATCTTACGCCCACGACCTGTAAAGCCTAGCAATCCAATGATTCTGAGAGCGCAATCAGAGGAGGGCACGTTGCGACCTAACGGACATACCGATCACCAGATGTCGACCTTGTCCAGGTACTGGGTCATCGCCTTGTTGCCCCTCGGAGCTTGCTGAATCCTACATAGTGGCCGATCGACTCCTCTTCCTGAAGATGCACCACCGTCCGCCCAATCTATATCCTCAGCACGGAGGCATGTAAGAGCTCAGCAAAAACATAGAATGTTCCCTACTGTTGAGTACGCTGCTCGGGTATCTCATTTTGATCCAAGAAGCGAATACAGCGATTTCCGAGGCTTCTTCGTGCTCTTCTGGATTGGACTTGCAATCATGGTGGTCACCACTGTATTGAGAAACATCAAAGATACTGGCTATCCTCTGAGGCACCAAGTATGGGACCTTCTTACGACAAGAACTTGGGAACTCGGTCTTAGCGACGCCGCAATGGTTGGCAGTACTGCATGGTGCGTACCGTTACATAAGATGATGCAGCGAAGCAAAGGAAAGTTAAGATGGGAAAACTGGGGAATGCCCGTTCAGGGCATTTTCCAGATTGCGTGGCTCTCGCTTTGGGTGAAGTAGGTACAAGTGAATCATAGGAAGACGCAGAGCTGACTGAAGTAGCTGGCCTTTCCTTCTCCATTGGACATGGACAGCCCAGGTATTCTTTACTCTTCATACATTGGTACTGCTCATGAAAATGCATTCGTACGCATTCTACAATGGCCATCTAAGCACTACGGAGCACCGACTATCGAGTCTCGACAACCCTGAGCACGCCTCGACGGCTGCCGCAGTCAGGTATCCCAGCTCGAGCACGCAGCTCAACGAGTTGGACCAGGCCGCAGAAGACAAAAAGAAAGAAGACGACAAAGAGAGCCTCACACAGCTACGGGAGGACCTCGCTCTTGAGTTGACTTCCCCCCTTGGGCAAGTCACTTATCCACAGAATCTATCAATGCTGAACTATTGTGACTACGTCCTTTGTCCTACCCTCTGCTACGAACTCGAATATCCTAGGACGCCAAGGATCATTTGGATGGAGCTCTTCTATAAGACCCTTGCCGTCTTTGGCTGCATCTTCCTTTTGACTGTCATCAGCGAAGAGTTCATAGTACCTGTGCTCAGTGATTCCGCTATACGGCTTCAAGGGATTTCTAATTGGTCTGACATGAGCTTGATTCTGGCCGAGACCATCAGCATGCTCCTATTCCCGTTCATGATAACGTTCCTACTCTGCTTCCTGCTCATATTTGAGTACCTGCTCGGAGCGTTCGCGGAAATCACCTGCTTCGCGGACCGGCATTTCTATTCGGACTGGTGGAATTCCTGCGACTGGTAAGCCGAGTCGTTGACGTAAGCTTGTCATGTGTACTCATAAACGCTTAGGCTTGAATTCTCTCGCGAGTGGAATATCCCAGTACACCACTTTCTTCGCCGGCACGTGTACGGGGCATCACGACGCCATGTTTCTCGCAACACGGCGACACTGATAACCTTCCTTCTTAGTGCTCTTGGTCATGAGCTGGTAATGAGCTGTATCACCAAGAAGCTGCGAGGATATGGCTTTGTCGCTCAGATGACGCAGTTGCCAATAGTAGCGATACAGCGAATGCAGGTTGTTAGGAGCAAAAGGCTCTTCAACGTGAGTGTACTTCCTTCTTCTTCCATTCGCAATATCCAGAGCAGCTAATGAATCCCAAATCAGAATGTACTATTTTGGATCTCGATGATCCTTGGCCTCTCAATGGTATGATGTTCAATGATAGAAAGAAGCTCAGCTGACTTGGTGTCTAGATGTGTGCGTTATATGTACTTGTATGAAATTGGCTTCTGCTAGAAGACCAGGTTGATTGCAATGCTGGACTAGCAGGATAGCGCTCGAGGGTGAAGCATGGTTATTGGCGCACTCATTTCGATACCCGTAGAAGATCGCATTAGATATGGATGTGAGATGGCTTCAATGCAAATCATAACGCATATTGTATTTGATAGCCATAATATAGAAGTGAAGACAATCAATCCTATCCTGTTTACTAGTACTGACTTCTTGGCTCGGAAGCTGGTGGTGGAGCGAAGCCGAGAGTCCACCGTCTACCGCTTGCCAGGGCCTTCTAGAAAAACTCGAAGGATTCTTCGATGAGCGAATCCTCAACATACGATCAGCACCACGCAAGATCCTCGACAAGCAAATATTTCACTCATCGTGGCTTCCTCACTCTTTAGTGAGAGTGTCACACTGGCTACCTCGCATCTGCAGTCTTTATACCATCAGTTGGCCCCATCCTTCCAAACTTACATAGACACCGCCTCCCAATTATATCACCGTAGCCTGCCCCACCAGGCCTCGAAACCACCGCACTCCGCACTCGAGAGAGCCGCTGCTCTACTGGCAAGGCCTGACTCGACTACTCTCGCGTCTATATTATTACCACTGCTCGCTCTCCTCTTCTTTATGAGCCGCTTCTGGCCCAGCAGCGGTGGGCGCTACTCCCCCTTCGCCCATTCTGGTGGCCCTCCTCCTCGCGTTACGGAAGATGACTATCAATACATTATGGACGATGACCAAGATACGTCTGGAAGATACCGCAATGATAGCTATGGCTTCCCTTCATCGCAGCCCTCCCATCGCCCCAGCAGAGTCGAGCCAAATCTGTCGCCGGACATTCTGATCCTCAAACACAAAGGCATTACCTACCCACTTCACTTCCCTGCGTTCACCATTTCAGAAGGAAACCTCACAGTCGGTGAAGTACGCCGCTTGGCAGCCCGAGAAACGAAGACAGACGACCCACGGCGAATAAAAATGATCTACAAAGGGAAAACGCTGAACAATGACCACCGCCCATGCAAAGACGAGAATCTGAAACAAAACAGCGAGATCATGCTCGTCGTATCTTCTGAACCTTACCGTGGCGACGGCAACGAGAGCAGCTCCAGCGCTTCGTCAGACATGATAGCGAATGGTATCGACTCCGGCCCACGTATTGACGTAGACGGTACAATAATAGGCGATCGGGAGCCGAGAAAACGTAAAAACCACCGCGGCGGGAGGAAGAAGAAAGGGAACAGCACGCAAACCTCGCCGCGCGACTCAGGATATCTTGTCCCACCCGGTACCACGAACGACTCTTCATCATCCCGGCAACCCTCTCCCTCCCGTCATGTACCATCCCCTGCACCTCCACCTCCTCAGAAAGTTCCGTCCACACCGACCGAAAAGATCGATTTCATCTCCGATAGATTCCATAATGATTGGATCCCGCTCTGTACGCAACTCATGGACCATCCGCCTACCGATGCGAAGACTCGAGATTTCGAATACAAGAAGTTGAGTGAGGGGATATTAGCACAGGTTATCATGAAGCTGGATGAGATAAGTACGGATGGGGATCCCGGGTTGAGAGCGAGGAGGAAGGAGTTGGTTACAGAGACTCAGTCGTGGCTAGCCGAGTTAGATCGAGAGCAGAAGAGGAAGGGGTAGGGAGAGCCATTCTTCAAGTGCAGGTTGTGGGAAAGGGGACTTCCGTGACAGCTATAGCGTGAGCCGTTGCGACCAGGTCTTTGGAATCTTGGTCCAGCTAATAGTCCAGGACATATTCTTGATGATCATGCCTGGCATAGCATCACCACTCCTGGTTGGTAGTTAGATGACCACCATTAGACAGATGAACATCATTTATCTCAACTATAACATGCTGCATATACGGTGCAGCTCGAAACACGCGATGCAAAATTTGCCACCAGAGCGTCTGAGACTGAACGCCTTCGAAAATCTCCCAAAAATCCTCCCAGAACACACACAATCAAACAAGAAAAGCCTTACTCCCCTCAACCAATCCATCCTGATTCTTCGTAACAGCAACCCAAGCCGGCGCAAACCGCCACACCTCATCCAACGCCGGAATCCTCCCCCTCTCATTGGCATCACTCCACAAACAAACCACCCTCCCATCCATCCCCGCCCCTTCCCCCTCCTCCCCAGCATCCCACCTCACGCTAACATTCCACCCACGATCCCACGTCCGACTCCACAACCTCAGTTCCCGACTGCCAAATTCCGAAGTCTTGGCGAAGCGTTTATCCTCGCCCGCGCCCTCGACGCTGAAGTCGGTGATGGGACGATCGAAGACGATTTTACACGCGCGGGTTTCTCGGCCGGAGATGGAGAAGCGTGCTCCAGTTGCGTTGTTGGTGGGGGAGCGTACGGCGGTGAAGGTTAGCCAGTTCTTATAGCCCGTTTCTGGTGGGACGTCAGGGTGCGTGTTTGGCACGACGCGGGGGGGCAGGCCGGTCCAGCTGCATTCTGTGAGGTCGTTGCGGAGGGTGCTGGGGGTGCAGGAGAGGGTCTGGCCTGCTGCGCTGGGAAGGGCGAAGATGGCGTCGTGGAGGTAGGGTCCGGTGCCGATGCTGGTTAGGGAGACGGTGTTGATGCCGGTGTCTAGATCGACGCGCTGCAGGAAGTAGGGTTTGAGGCGGTTGGAGGGGGAGAAGGGGAAGGCGGTTAGGTTGTAGATTGTCGTTCCGGCGAAGACGAGAAAGAGGAAGAGGGGGATGTGGTAGGTGTGGCGGTGGAGGAAGGGGCTGAGGGGTGCGAAGAGGAGGGTTGTCAGTATGGCGGTGAGGACGTAGATGGGGAGAGGGTTGTTGCCGTCGTTTGGGGTTTGGAATGTGGCGGATGTTAGGAGGAGGGAGATTTGACCGAGGATGACAATGGGGAAGGGAGCGAGGAAGAGGAATTCGAGAAGCCAGAGGCTGCTGGGGAGGGCGTGCGACCAGGGTTGTTCGGTGCCGTAGATTAGTCGGTTGGTTTTGGATTGGGGGATGAGGTCCGCCGTAGGACCGGGGCGGTGAGGAGAGGTGTAGCGCTTGAAAGTGTTCCTATGCTGGCGGTCGCCGAGGAGAGAGGTGGACTCGGAGGCTCCATCATCGTTGTCCTCAACATTCTGGTGTGCGACGTCGTCTCCAGGTCGCTCTTCGGTGGATGGAGCCAGAAGTCTGGTGCTTGAGATGCTACCGGGTCGAGACCTTGCAATAGGGTTTTTATTTGGGGCAGTACCTTCAATCTCATCCGCATAGGCGGCCTTCCTAGGCAGACCGAAGAGCTCGAGCCAGGAGAGGGTGGTTGCTATATAGGTGCAGGCGAAATAGAAAACAATCAGATAACCACCGGCTACTTTAGGGTTGCGTTCGAAGACGGTTGTTGCAACGAGCACAAGCCAGCCACCCAGGAACATCCAACAGAGAGCATAAGCCCGATGGAAAGCCGTTGGCCTTATGGAGTCCGCCGTACTCAAACAACCCCATGTCACGCAGACCCAGGCAGATATCATCATGCTCCAGACCGAGTAAGGACTGCTGACCAAGATGTAGGGATTGAGCGCTGTAACCAGGAACGCCAGGCCAATAACAGCGGCAGTGGCAAGTATAAACGCGATTGGGTACCTGGCGATGCCCCGCAAGCCCTGTATAGCAACAAAATCATCGCCTTCTGGGTGATGGTGATGCTTGGACGAGCTAAAAAGGTAGAGTCTGTCGACCTTGAACAGGACAGCCCCGACGACGACTAGTGTTAGAGGTGCAACGACCAATAGCGTAACAGACAAAATGAACAGAGTCTCGAGTCTGAAGACAGCGAAGGCTTGGCCGTATAAGTCAAACCAGACAGCACTTGACCCTTTTCCACTGGGTACCTTCGCTTTTCGGGAATTATGTCCATCAAATTCTGAGCTTGTGTCGGACGTGAGTGCTTCCATCGTGGCTATAGCACTAGACAGCATATGATGTATAGACGCTCTGCTCGAATGCCTAGTGTCGTCCTGGCTAGTATGGTATCGAGCTCTCGGTTCCATGAAAGCCACATCGAGTCCTCGCATGCCTAGGGTATTCCTGAACACTTCGTAATCTGTCGAGCTTCTTATGATGCCTCTCTGGAATGCGTCTCCGCTCACAACGGAACCGAAGGGATACTTACTCTTTTGATAGGCCCTAGTGACCTCGGTGTCTGTACTTCTGAATAAAGTCGCTCTGCCACCAGCCCCAGCTCCCTCAAGATTGAGAAAGGTATGAGCAAAATCGGACATAGGATGCTCTGCAAAAGCCCGAGCGCCGTTCAGGAAGTCTTCTTCTCCGTTATTCAAGAGAGCAACGATGCCTCGCCTGGGTTGTCGACCGGTTGAGGAGAAGTATTTGATCAATTGCATTACCGTGATCACACCCACGCCATCATCTGTGACACCGAAACCGGTCGAGACGCTGTCGTAGTGAGCATTGACAAGTACCCCACCTTTCCCTTCGTATTTTCTTTTCTCTAGGAACCAATTTCCGGGCTCGTCCTCGTAGCCGCGTATGTAGATGATGATGTTCGTGCCTTCGAAGTATACACTGAGTCCAGGTCCCTTATTACTACCACCCTGGGAGAACGATGCATTGGATACCATATCCGAAAAGACAACAACAGCAGACCCTTCTGTGGGATCGTTTGCATGTTCGATACTACTGTCGCCCGTGGATAAAGAGACGCCATTCTCCAGCACGATTGTCTCAATTCTCCTCAAAAGCCAAACTCGAATATAGTCATTTCTGTGACTGTTGTAAGGACGAAAGCCATCGCTGAGAGTCTGCAAATCCCGCCACGCTTCCGTAAGATTCGTGCCACTCAAGGTTTGTGGTGCTTCTGGCACAACATGTTGTACAACAAGGAGAGACACAATCAACGCAACATACACTATGGACGTGATGGATGTGACAGGTAAGGGCGTAAATGATATGGGATTACGAAGGATCTTCATGTTCGGCTAGGTATTGTTTTGAACACTCAGTCTGCAACTGGAGACATGAATCTTGATGTACCGTCAGACCAACAGTGATTCGAAGTTCCACCAGCAAACATACAAAATATACAATGACATGGCCAACTGCCTGTCAACCACCAAAGGAAAAGCGAGAAAGAAAATACAAGTTCTGTGGAAGTGGGGGAAGGGTGACGGCGGTTGTCACCAGACTTTGATATCTACTTATTCTATCTAGTGGACCCCTGCCAATCTCGAATGGCGGGGTCGAAGATCTTATCGTAGAAGTCAATTCATCGAACAGATGCGCGTCATTCATGTTGATACACCATAGCTCATGCTCAGGAATATATAGTGGGAGCTCTTACAATAATCGGAGATTCCAATTCTTCACATACATTGCTTATGTCTCATCTTAGAAAAGCTTGCATCTATGCTCCGTTCTGATTCTTGGTTTACCCTCTCATTTGCAGTGGCTCTGGGCTTCTCGAAGCTTTACTTGATCTCAGACGAGCGGACCTTGCACTTCTTGATATCTTCCAAGATATCCACCGATACGTGCCTGAAAAGAGGCTGTAGCTCTTTTACGGGACTTGGGATCTTACCCTCTCAGTAAGAAACATGAGCGCTTGGGTCTTCGCGCTGCCCAAGGAGATGATTCCCATACTTTATCCAGCCGGATGGAGAGGGGTTCAGCTGTCAAAGGCTTGTGGATGGTTTCTCGATGGGCATATCGTAGAATTTCTGCTACTTGGACCAGAGTGTACAAGAGCGTCCCTTGATAATTTGAGATCCGTGATTTCAGATGACCTGTACTCACTCGTAGCTAGTAAAGTTGCGCATCTGTAAATAAGTACAGCACTCAGACTGGATGCAGAAACTGTCTCTTCCGAGCTACCAAGTAAAGACAACGAACATTAGCCTTGGCATCATTTATCGGAGGGTTCCTAGCGGCCCGTGATGCTCCATATGGTTTAGTATGGTTTTGCCGATGCGCACAATCAACAAGCCTCCACACATGAACCGCCTTCAGATCATCAACAAAGCTGCGACAAGAAGGGCTCGGAGAGCTACCCCATACCCTCGAAATACTGTGACCTTAATCGTGTGAGCGGCCAGGATGTCGACCTTCGAGTCTGTCGTACGTAAAAGCTCCACGAGCATTCCACGCGTACCACCAAGCGTAGACCATACTGACAGACTATTATGTAGGTCGTTATTGATGGCAAGGGGCACCTCCTGGGTCGCTTGGCCAGCACAGTAGCTAAGCAGCTACTCAACGGTCAAAAGATTGTCGTGGTTCGTTGCGAAGCTCTCAACATCTCTGGGGAATTCTTTCGTGCAAAGCGTACGTCTTATACCCTACAATCATGTTTGAGACGACGGAAGGCTGATCATGTTATCATAATAGTAAAGTACCTCGCATACCTTCGCAAGATGACTCGTTACAATCCCACACGTGGAGGTGAGCGATATCTCTTCGTCGAAGCAAGCTCCAATCTCAGGTCGATATACTGATATCCTACTTAGGGCCCTTCCACTTCCGTGCTCCTTCCCGTATCTTCTACAAGACTGTCCGTGGCATGATCCCACACAAAACTGCTCGTGGGGCCGCCGCGATGGAACGTCTGAAGGTCTTCGAAGGTGTTCCACCACCATACGACAAGAAGAAGCGCATGGTTGTACCACAGGCGTTGAGAGTGCTGAGGTTAAAACCCGGGAGGAAGTACTGCACCGTTGGTCGATTGAGCCACGAGGTTGGGTGGAAATACAAGGATGTGGTTGACAGGTATGGGGATATCTCCCATAGCAAACGAGATGCGTCACACGACTTTGACTAATATACCTCCCACAGACTGGAAGAGCGGAGAAAAGTCAAGGGTGCTGCGTACTACGAGCGAAAGAAGGCCGTGAAGAGACTGCTCTCAGAAGCGCAGAAGAAGGCAAAGGTGGATGAAAAGACGAAGACTCAGCTCGCTGAGTACGGTTACTAATTCGAAGATCGTCAACTGATCTTGAGGTTTCGACAACCTCGAAAAGATCAAGCTGACTGGCGTATGAATCCGGTTTGATGCCAGCAAGGCCTTAGTTGATATGGAGAGCAAGAGCTTTCGTGCCTGGGAGGGACTTCGGGTACCATTTACCCATACCTTCTCGAAGCCCTTGATGAATTTAAGCAACAACATTCAGAACAGTCCTTGGCCTTATTGTTCTTGACTTGGGCCTCGACATGATCTCCGGTGGAGCGAGCGGTACCCCACACTTACCGAAAGCACTTAGTAATTCGAAGTAAACCTGTAGATACACAGGCTCTCTAGATCAGCGTTCGCATGTTTCAGACAACAGCTGTAGTTTACCTGTACATCCGGGCTTTTGATCACTAGCTGTATAATGTCTGGCGCTCAGTCTCGTCTTTCAAAATTAGCTTCGCACTTCCTTCCGTCTGCTTCCACATCTGAATATCAACATCGCTACAACATCCACACACTTTCGCCTACCTTTTTCCTTCCCCGAGCTGCCGCTGTAGAGCCGGATGTATGATTCGACTCAGAAGCATCATGTATAAACTGACTATATTAGGCTGAGGCGATATACCATGTTACAGCGAATGCCAAAGTCTTGCGGCGGTCCTATCAAGAAGCGGCAGACCGTGCAAGAGGTTTAGCATACTACATACGGCAGCATGGCTACAAAAGAGTCGGCATACTATGTCCGAACACGCCAGCGTTTCTGGAATCGATTTATGGGATCGCAGCCGCTGGGGCCATCAACGTCGGAGTCAACTACCGATTAAAGCATGAGGACATTACTTACATCTTCGAGCATGCTGAAGTTGAAGCTATTATAGTCGATGCCGAGTTCCTACCCTTACTTGACGGATTTCGTAGAGCATATCCAAAAATCCCTTTCATAGTGGACGCGGACACAGACGCAACGGAAGGCGAACTAAGCGGACAATTTGATGAAGCAGTACTGGAAGGCTTACGATACGATATCGAGCAGGGCAGCCATGGTTGGGACGGATTAGAGGCCCAAGTCAGGAACGAGGAGGATGTCATCGCACTAGCATACACAAGTGGAACTACAGCAAAACCGAAAGGAGTCGAGTTCACACATCGTGGATGCTATGTTGCTGCATTAGCAAACGTTATAGAATCAGGGCTCAACTACCACACCGGACGATGTCGATACCTATGGACGTTACCAATGTTCCACGCAATGGGCTGGACCTTTCCGTGGGCTGTAACCGCCGTCAGGGGCACCCACTACTGCTTGAGGAAGATTGACTATCCCGAGATATGGCGATTACTGAAAGATGAGCACATAACCCATTACAACGCCGCCCCTACAGTCAATACGCTTTTGTGCACCGCCAATGAAGCTGAGCGACTGCCCGAGCCGGTGCGTGTGACGGTGGCAGCGAGCCCACCAACGCCACATCTTTTCGAGCAAATGACGAATCTGAATCTGCACCCCGTACACGTCTATGGGCTGACCGAGACATACGGACCGATCACCAAAGGCTACCACATGCCAGCTTGGGAGGACCTCCCGAAAACGGAAAAGTACCAGAAGATGGCGCGACAAGGTCACGGCTTTGTCACAAGCCTGCCCATAAGAGTGATTAAGACGGACGTCCCGGAAGGAACAATCATCGACGTACCAAAGAATGGCAAAGAAATAGGAGAGATCGTCTGCATAGGCAACATCTGCGCCAAAGGCTACTACAAAGACGCTGATGCGACGCGCAAACTCTTCCTCGGCGGCGTGCTGCATACCGGAGATCTAGCCGTATGGCATCCAGACGGAGCAGCCCAGATCCTCGACCGAGCAAAAGATATAATCATAAGCGGTACGTACCCATAATTCCCCACCACGCTCATACACATATAACCCACTAAACCAAACCCCCCGCCACAGGCGGCGAAAACATCTCCTCCGTAGCCCTCGAATCCATGCTCGCCACGCACCCCACCATCCTCGAAGCCGCCGTCGTCGCAGTCGCCGATTCGCACTGGGGCGAGCGGCCCAAAGCGTTCATCACCGTGCAAGCCGGCAGGGAACTGAAGGGCGACGATGTGATTGAGTGGGCCAAGCATAAGAGTGGCATCAGTCGGTTCATGGTGCCGAGGGAGGTGGAGATTGTGAAAGAGTTGCCGAAGACGAGCACGGGGAAATTGAAGAAGAATGTTTTGAGGGAGTGGGCTAGGGGGGCGGATCGGAGCGTGATGACTTAGATACTTTAGTCGAGGTTGGTTAGATGTTCGGATCGCTACAATGTGTTCATGGCCCAAACCCCATCCACAAGCTGAAGCTGTCCGCAGAGAAAACCGCTGCCATATATATTGTACCCAGCTGATCATTACAGATTAGACCATGCATGACAACCACTCTTTGCTACTGTTGTATTCCTCACCCAAGCCTTACCCAAGCACCCCCACTCAAGCTATCCTACAACCACCATCAACAAGACGGCAGCCTCAAAGCCTGGCCAAGGCGCGAGCTCCAGCTAAAGTTCTACTCTTGCGCCGAATAAAAATAAGGTGCAGTCGTTGCTTCTGCTACGTACAAGAAAAAAGGGGGTATTGATTGAATACAAAACAAAAAGCCACACCCACAATCCATTCATCAAAGCCTGTACCCTTAGTCAATCCAGCCATCCAGCCGATCCGATCCTGTACAAAAGCCATCCATCCCCCCACCACGCACGCACACACGCTCATCTATACACACACACACATGCCCATACCCACCTCCATACTCAACGACACCCATTCATCAACCCCCCATTCAGCACCGGACTCACCGCCTCCACCTTCACCACCTCCTCCGCTCCTCTCCCATCCTCAAACCCACCTCCGCCTCCGCCTCCCTTCCCAAACGGAAACTCATGCAGCACCATCGCCCGCGTCGGGAACTGCAACCCGGCAAGATGGAGATGTCGCGGAACGATATCCATGAAATCGGACAGCTTGATCCAGAACACATGACGGAGGTCGAAGAATTTCGGCCGGGTGGCCTCGTCGAGGTGGAAGGCTTCGATGGGGGTCAGGAAGGGGTTGGGGACGGCTTGGGACATGTGTCTGCGGAGTTGGCGCCAGAGGGAGCCGCGGTGGTTCATGGTGGCTGGGAAACGGGTCCATGCTGTGTCTAGATTTCATTGATTTAGCGTGTCTGTTCTACGAGCATAGAAGTGATATCTGTCAGGACTCACACTGCGAAAGATCCAGGTCTTTGATGGCGAGGATTGGCGCCGCCTGCAGGTTCGCTATCCACCGCTCCTCGGCCACCGTTGGCTCACATCCCGGATCGAGCTCTTGAGTCGTGACCGTGCGCAATGGGAACCACTTGACAATCTCCTTCGCATTCCTTGCTTCATCAACACCCAGCTCTGCAGCTCGCCGTAGGCCGTTCGGCAAAGATTGTAAGCGTTGACGCTCTTCTTCCTCTTGTAGCCTCACTCGACGCAGGTTTTCCCGCTCTTCCATCTCTCGGCGCTTGCGTTCCTGGTCCTCTTTCCGTAAACGTTCCTGTTCGATCCGCCGCTGGTGCAGTTCTTCGTCCCGCTTCATTTTGGCCAGACGAGCCTCCTCTTGTTCTTTCAAGTGGAGCATCTGACGTTCTGCTTCTGCAGCTTGACGCTGCTCTTCGAGACGGGCTTCTTCTCTTTGACGTGCAACACGAGCTTCGCGTTCGGCAGCTTCTCGTTCAGCTTGAGCCGTCCTCTCTTGCTCGGCTTTGAGATAACGGCGCTTTTCTTCCTCTTCTTGTATAGCTTGCTCATTAGCCTCCGTGGCTTGACGTTCCAGCTCTTGCTCCACTCTCTCTTGCTCAATCTTTATCTGCTCAACCCGCTTTTCTGCTTGCAAACTTTCGTGATCAGGTCGCTGCGGATTCGCTTGGTCCATTCCACTATTCGCTAATGGTAATGTGGCAGAGCGTGGGTAAGAATCCGTAGGAGATTTTGTCACTGGAGAAGTAACGATGCTTCCCATAAACGCTACAGGTGCTGTTCCTTGGGGAACCGTGGACGGTAACTGTCCAGACGTGCCAGCGATCATGTTGGCTATTGTAGCAGGAGCTCCAGGGCGGAAAGAGCGGTCACCGTCTTGATCTATTGCACTACCATGGGAATCGACTCGCTGTCGCTTTTTCTGCTTGTGATCGACATTCCCTGCCAAATCTGGTTTGCTGGCTTGAGGACTAATGCTTGTTCGATGCCGCTTCTTCCTCATTTCACCTCTAGAATTTGATGGCTCCTCGGAAGTGACCATGGGTGTAGGCTCAGAAACATCACTGAATCTGCGCTGACGATTACCGTGCGCTTGTCCCGACTCGTGCTTGTATAGCTCAGTATCGGAGGTAAGGCTCGCTCTTCGCTTCATGTCCTGATTACTTCTAAAATCATTACCGGACATCAATCTGCGTTTAGGTTTCAAGCTATCTGCACGCTTGCTTGTCAAAGGGCTCTTCTCAACACTGGCTTTACCCTCCTTGGCCTTCTTAGGAAGGCCTCGTGCCCTTGATTCGTGATCGGATGCAAGGGGAGAAGTACTCTGCTTTTTGTTCTCACCTGCATTCTTGAGTGCTACACCATTGTGGGTAGATTCACGATGTTTGCCATCGCTCGACTGTTCCGTCAGCGTGCTAGGCTTTCTTGTCTTACGAGGCTCATGTGGGGACGAAGAAGGTTCGGACACGGACTTCGATGAATCTGCTCGTTTAACGCGCACCCTGCGCGGGGAGTTCTTATTGCTTTTCCGGCCTCCATGCTGCTTGTAGCTGTCGTAGGCTTCCTTAAGAACGTCATGCTCCTCTTGCCAATCGGCACCTTGCCTTTCTCTAGCTATCTCGTAGTATGTCATTCCTTTGTATCGGCGACGCGTTGGATCGAAGCCGGCCTGTGAGAGTAGGAGGTTGACGATACTGATGTTACCTCTACCAATAGCTGCCAGCATAGGAGTGCTATCAGCCGGCTTGTACTCCATAGATCTCAAAGGTTCTGGATCCGGGTCAGTTGTTGCGATGGCCAGCATCAATCCAAGAACATCTTCATGTCCGCCTCGCGCAGCTGCCAGTATCGACTCTGTATCAGCTTGCGGACGCATCTTCAGGATGTGATCGACGATTTTCCCTTCGCCTTTTCCAGCAGCATCGCGTAGCCTTGCTGGTGTAGCGTTGACCCATAGGAGGGCATCGTCGGTGACCTGACTCCGTGCCGTCCTTCTCTTAGCCGCCGGACCTACAGGCGGTGGGCTTCGACTGCTGATAACAGGGCTGGCGCTAGAAGCATTCCATGGGGTTATATCGATGTCCCGAGATCCTAAGCCCTGTTGCCTATTGTGATCCTCGGAAGGTCTCCGTAGTAACGCCTTCTCCTTCTTACTGGCATGTAGAATGTCTCGTATCTCGTCTGCATCATCGAGATCGGGATTAACCAGGTCCAGTGGTTCTTGACCCTTTGCATTGGTTTGCCGTGGATCGAGGCCTGCCTTTAACAAGAGTTGTACCACTCCCAGATGCCCGTTCTCCACAGCATCAATTAGAGGGGTTTCCTTGTCAATGTTCCTGCAATTTGTGTCGCAACAAGCCTCCAGTAGAAGCTGGACGACCTCAGTATTACCCTCCAGGGCCGCGATTTGTAGAGGGGTGTTTTCTGCGTAATCGGGTACATCTAAATCTTGCGGACGTTCTTTCAACCATTTTCCAACTTCGAGCACATCACCAGATCGACATGCTCTTGCAAGCAGTGTCTGCCCACTTCGGTCTCGATTCTTTTTGTGTGAGACCATCTTGGCCGATGACACAGCATTGTTATTAGCTAAAGGGACTTTTTGTAATTGACGGTGACTGTGAACTGAGCTATCGTCGTCCGACTCAAGGTGAGTATCCTCCGAAGCCTTCCTTCGACGTTCAACATACAGCGATGCCGGAACCTTCCTTCGCTTGGCCACACCAGAGTGAAGATGATTTGACTGTATCGATTGTGCCCTATTGTTGTGTCGTGAGGGAGGGGACTCGGATCGGTGACTTGGCTCATCGTAGTGCGTAGCGCTACGCGTGTCGCGTCGCTTTCTCCCATTCACTGGCTCCGATGCTCGATCACTGTTGCCTCCTCTTCCGTAGCCACGAGTCTTACCCTTCTCGAGATCCGCTCTTCTGTCCCTTCCTTCTTGCTCATCGGTGACCTCGTCGAAAGGCGGCGACGATCGAGAACGGTTGGAAGCAGTGTCTATGGCCTTCACAGAGTTTGCTTGTGGAGCTGGTGACGACACAGTCGAACTCAGATTACTTGAATTGCCACTACCTAGACGATCATTGTGGCCACGATCTGGCATTGGTCTCTTCCGTTTCAATGAAGACTGGCGGAGCCCCTCTTCCCGTATTGCTTCCTGCTGCCTCTCATGCACCACCGCTAGGCCGTTTGGTTGATGGTCGACGACATTTTCCTCCTCAAGCTTGATGGATTTCTTTAGTTGATGGTCAAGGCCTTCCTCCTTCCCTGATAGAACGACAGTCTCTGCTTCCGAATCACTCTTGTCAACGCACGCATCCACATGACCGCGGTGAGAGAATCCATTGATTTGCCCAATCATTGAGGTGTGAGGAGAAGTTTGCAGGCCTGCGCCTGCTTGGGGTGCTTGCAGCTGCTTGTCTGAGCCATCTGGAACGTGGTGATGCCCAAACTCTCCAAATTTTGGTGACGCTGCCGTAACATCGCTCATCGCGGTAATTCTCGGGCCCTCTCCCAGATCGATTTCATGCTGGGCCGTTGTGTCCGTTGTCCTCGAAATTGTTGCTGCGCCTTATGCGCAGATAGGCAACTGGTCGTGATATGCGGCCAAGGCTACTGTGATTGATGCGCGAGCTCCTAGCCAAGACTGTATTGAAGTTCCACAATGTTAGATGATGGCGATGGGATTCGTGAAGGACAGTGAGTCGAATCGATCAGTGAGGAGAGCTGAACGAGAATCGAGAAAGAGGAACTTGTCGCAATTGTTCTTGGGGGTGTCAGGCCAATCAATGCTCGAAGCAGGGTTAACCCTTGTTGGCCTTGGCACTCCTCTGCCCCTCATCTCCTCCCACTTTTGCCTCTGCTGTCTTTTGCACATGGAACGATAACTACCCTACCTTACCTTACATCATATCCATCTAGTAAATCATCCTGATGTTGCAACTAGCCAAACCGTTGCCAAGCTAACCGCTCGTGAAATGAACCTCGGACGTCTTTGACCTCTCCACGCCGTTGACCGCTCCTTAGTTCTAGCTTCTGGAGTCGGGTGGCTCCGAGGAAGGCCTCTGACAACCTAATATCAAATCCTGAAGTCGTTATCTCTTATGACGCAACAAGAAACCGCCCTGTGAAGGATTGAATCATGTACAAGTTCATCGTCACCCCAGGGGTCACCAGTGCGCATGGTGATGGTACATGTGAGCGCAAAAGTCGTTGGAGAATGAGACAAGTCGAAGGAGGTGAGCCGTTCCCGGTTCTTGCTGTATTATACAGCTCTAAGGTAGAGAGTAAAATACTGGAGTGTGCCGCTTTGTTCAGCAATGCCCTCCATGATTTTCAGCTTCGCTCTACCTGTGACCCTTATCCAATTTACAGTTCTCTTGACCCATCTCCGAGAACAGGTCGTATTGGACAACGTGTGTAGCGTTCCCCGTCTTCTCGTCGAAGACCTGGCAACCGTGCCTTGCAGCATTGGCAGGAGTGTACACTTTGCATGTTATTCTTCGGACTTCGCAAGGGGTTATTGGAGCAAACGTACAGTGAAGTGACACAGCAAACTCCGTGGGATGCTGATTTTCAATCTTGTGGAGACCATGCTATTTCCGCTATTAGCTCCCTGTCATCGCTTTTCCTCCTTCGTGGGCTCACGCTGTCTGCAATGTAGGTAACCTCATCTTGAGACAAGTTTATCGCCCCTTGAGACTCCAGAGGAGACGCGTTGCCTGCTTCAAGAAGCTCTTTGTTTGGCCAGCCATACTGAGTCTCTTTCAGCGACCCTTGGAGCATCTACTGAATCTTTAAACACAGCATCGGCCACAGATCTACATGACTCGCACCTTCATAACACAATGAGAGCCAGCATGGTCATGCACCGGACTCTCTTTGCCAGGAGACCAGACTAAAATGAGCTGGACAACGCTGATTAACGGCATGTTCGTTCTAGTTGCTGGCCTGATGCCACTCACTGCATTGTGCTTGCCATTCCCGCGGTCAACAAGATTCCTTGTGAAAGATTGATTCCTGTTCCGGTACGCATACCTAGACCAGTCTTTGTGCTCAGAGCGGTAATCTTCCATCAACTTGACGAGTGGTCCTGGATCTATGTCTGTGAAACTCGAGCCTGGTGAATCAGCGAGTAATGAGCTGAGGTTCTCGAGCAGCCGATGGAATTCATCATCGAGCTGATGATCCCGTGTCCGAGTCGCGGTGGGCATGTCAGATGTCCTTCCCTTGATGGGCTTGGTGTACACCCCAGCCAATAACGAAGATGCAGTGAATCTGATTATCGATGATAATTAAATCAAGTTGAGATTTTTCCAACAACACTTGCTCTCGAGTATGGAAGGTTTTGGGAGCATAGTGGTTTCCATACAGAATCCAGTACCACGTGAAGAAGTCGGATGCGGTTGCCACGTGGAAGGCCAATCGGAGGTTCCCCCGGGAGCGGCCATCATCCGCAACCTTCACCAAATCAAAGCAACCCACGCACGGATCATAGTACATTCAGGCTTCTCCTGCTTGAATCAATCTTGGACTTCCTTACACGACATCGGCCTTAGAGCGTCTCCAGTACCTACTATTCAGCCAACAACGTCTTATTAATCTATGGTCATTCCACTCGATAATCTCGAGTGAACACCTATCTTCGATTTCGTCGTTCGCCAAATGCTGATGAATACTCAAATTATATTGCAACAAGTCTACTGATCCGGGCAAACAGCATAGGGGGCATTATCGTCGACTGTATGGTGACTACCGGAAGAGGAAGATCCCAAGCCAGTTGGCCTTCTCCTGCCGAACTTCACCCAAGCGTTAACTGAGAAGGTGACCATATGACTACGTTGTGTCAGTGGTCTAATGAAGATTGCGTTGTTCGATAGGTAGATCATCTGTACCGCTCATCCCATTTTAACTGCCTGTATCATGCGTTCTTATCTTTTGGATTCATGCGCAAAAACTACCGAAACAAATCATGGCATTGAAAGTATTCCATGACGGATTTCACGTTCATTGGCGATTTGAATCCAACCTCTCTCATTATTCTGGGAAACGTCTCGGTTACTTTCTCCAGTATTGTCCTTAGGCTTTACAATGTGCATAGTATCGCTTACATGGTCTCAGAAGGCTTGAGAGACTCGATGATGAATTCGCAATGTCATCTATACATTTCCCGCTCGTTCTGATATTATTAATATGAAACGAGCATCAATAACGCATACGTCATGGATGTCTAGCTTCTGGAAGTTATGTCTATGTTGGCTGTTGAAGGCCGTGATCATGCGCTGCTGTTTTTAAAAAGAGGAATGAACAAGGATACTATGGCTAGCATCGAGGTAGGGAAGGCCAGCCCTTAGGATAGTGCAAGTTAAACAACAGAAGGGGACGACTGCAGGATCGAGCAAGCTCCCTGGTCAAATGGGTGACCCAAAATTGTAAGGAAAGCCAAAGAGACAACGATAAACACAAACGTTAGGCGGTGAGAATGACAGACGGTCGGCATTGAGGGTGGTCGTCGTCGAGAGGAGCATATCGCGAAGGTTCCCACCTATGTGAGGGCCATCCAAACCTACGGGAATCCAACGGAATATGCAATGGACTCTTGAGTATAAGGGTGAAGTGTTGATGGCATCGAAAAGCAGCGAAGGGTACAGCTAGAGAATTGACAAGGGTACAATGTGATCCTCTGCTCGACCTATGTACGCTGAGTCACTAGTAATAGTCTGTGGAAATGGTGTCTTCGTTCCAAACATGATTTTCTGCTTTAGATCAGGAACACGGTACTTAAGAAGGGTAGGACATGAGCTTGAAACTACACTTCGTTTAGTTTGAAAGCAAACTCAAACCATCGTGGGCCTAGCAAGTGTAGAAGGTGTCAGCCTCCTGTAATGATGAGTAAAGTAGTCACAAAGGATACAAACACTGCCAAGCGAGAACGGCAGTGGCGCCGGCTAATATTCGGCTATACCCCCACACTCTGGAATAACGAACTTAACATCATTCATCGTCAGGAAAATATTGGAAGTAGCAAGCTATTGCAGCAGATAGTCAAGATGGCGACAACCGTGGATAAGGTACGTCTACGCTCTCGACAATGTACCTGTCAAAAGCTAATACTTTCCACATACAGATCAAAGGCATCGAAGAGGAGATGGCCAAGACGCAGAAAAACAAGGCCACAAGCTTTCATCTGGGACAATTAAAGGCGAAGCTGGCAAAGCTGAAACGGGAGCTTCTTACACCGTCGTCGAGTGGAGGCGGTGGAGGCTGTACGAAGAATAATATCTAAGAGGAAAGCAGGTATCTGACATTCGGCAGCTGGCTTCGATGTTGCTAGAACGGGGGTTGCTAGTGTGGGATTCATAGGCTTCCCGTCTGTTGGCAAGAGCACTCTGATGAGTAAATTGACGGGTCAACATTCGGAGGGTAAGACAGGCTGCAGCACGTGAAGACAGCATGCGAGCTGACGCCTTCTCAGTGGCCGCCTATGAATTTACCACCTTAACCACTGTACCCGGCCAAGTCCAGGTCAATGGCGCTGCTATCCAAATGCTAGATTTACCCGGTATCATCCAAGGAGCCAAAGATGGCAAAGGTCGAGGTCGCCAAGTCATCGCTGTTGCCAAGACATGCCATTTAATTTTCATCGTCCTTGATGTAAACAAGCCTCTCACCGACAAACGAGTTATCGAGAACGAGCTTGAGGGATTCGGTATTCGAATCAACAAAGATCCTCCCAACATTGTCTTCAAGAAGAAGGACAAAGGTGGTATTGCTATCACTAACACAGTCCCACTAAGCCATATCAGCCACGAGGTAGATCTTCGTATGTATAGAGTTGAAACGAGCTGACATCCTTCGCCAGGAAATAAAAGCAGTGATGGGGGAGTACAAGATATCGTCTGCCGACGTAGCCATTCGTTGTGACGCAACGATCGATGATCTGATCGACATCTTAGAAGCGAAGAGCCGTAGCTATATCCCAGTCATCTATGCTCTTAACAAGATTGATTCCATCTCCATCGAGGAGCTCGACTTGATCTATAGGATTCCGAATGCGTGTCCTATCAGCGCTGAGCATGGCTGGAATGTTGATGAGTTGCTTGACCAGATGTGGGAGAAATTGCAGCTCCGAAGAATATACACGAAGCCGAAGGGCAAGTCTCCTGACTACAACACACCAGTCGTGCTGAGGAAGAACGCGTGCTCTGTCGAGGACTTCGTGAGTAAGCCGCTTTTTCCATACCGCAAGCTTTGACAGTGTGTTAGTGCAATGCCATACACAAGACCATTGTGGAGCAGTTCAAGCATGCGATTGTGTATGGTCAGTCTGTAAAGCATCAGCCGCAGAGGGTGGGTCTCTCGCATGAGCTCGCAGACGAAGACATCAGTATGTGGGTCATTACTCAGGACAACTACAATCTGCTCACGATTGACAGTAACGATCATAAAACGATGAGGTCTAAGCCGGAGCAACGTAAGCATGCAGCTCAGCGCCGCCCTCATCCAGGCTAGTTGACCTCTCACAAGAAAGAGATGAGGCTACCCCGAATGATTGGTTTAGTCTCCGGCCAGCGAAGATGGGGTAAACAAGATCTAATCGTCACTAATGCTGACGCAAAACATGCTTGCATGATCATCCGTCGACCTTGGAACCTCGGAATCGAGAAGCTGGCGTTGAAGTCAATTGGAAGATAGTTCTACTGTGATGTGATGCACGGTCCCATGAGTATTGCCTCGACGACGACCGGCCATGCCTCAATGGAGCACAACGATGAGGCGTTCACCCGTTTCAGACTGTTCTCCGAGCAGTACCTTTGGCCATAAAGCCAGCGCAAGTAGTTGCTGCCAGGTATGTAATTCGACAACGGCAGCACCAAAGCTATTATCTAGTGGGAAGCGGCAGTCTCTTTTGGAAATGAGAGGGTATCTCATCGCACAGTGAGGGTATCTCGTCGTAAAGCATTGATCTCGCTTGCTGCTACCGAATGGCTTTCCAGCGTTGATAAGTACTCCATGGCGAAGAGGATTCGCATTGTCCAGTGGCTTTCGCTCAGAAGACCAGTGCCTAGCCTTGCGACATGAGGGTAGCGGATCAGCACGAGTCAGGTGCCGCACCAAGGCCACTCAGCTGGCTCCAGTCACTCTTCACTGTCATTATTCGTCGCCCGCCAATATCACGCGCTCAGCAACCGACGGACCAATTCTCCCAGGCCACTCGCTGGGGATTTCTTCAAGCACGGCCTATCGTACTCGGAAGATGTCAGCATGGTATGGGATAGAATTTCGAGTGGGATTTTGGGTTCCGAGGTGCATCCCACGCCTCGAGATAGAGGAATTCACTAATTAATTTACTAAATGAAAGTAGAAATTCCGGTCGAGAAGCACTAAGAGTTGGGATTTAATCCCATTGGGCGATGGAGGACGATGGCTGCCGCAACTGACAGGGCTGGACAACCAGTCAAGCGTAGCCGGACTTCGAGGCTTTCCCGTTGATCATCTTTGTTAGATCTTCAAGGGCTAGAGCCCTTTCAGCCGGGGAAGGCGTTGCTCGCACCTCTTTCTGTTTGTACTACGGAGGAATTCCTGTCATGCTGATAATCTAATTGAGATTTGACTTTATTGAGTCCCGCAGTCTACCATGGTTGTTGTCTGTTGACTTTCCATTGTTGTGCCTTGACAGACGGCTATTCCGGACGGATGATCTCGATGGGAAAAATGGCAAAAGGGAAGGACCGGAAGGGAGCACTAAAGTCGTCGAGGCATAACGCCACAGAAGAATACCTACTACTAGTAACTAGTACTATTAAGTAAGGGAAGGAAACAGCGAGAAGAATGGTTCCGTCCGCACCGCCAATCCGCAGCGCCGTGCCCGCCGCAAGCCCCGCTGTTAGAAAAGAAAGTCAAAATGCCCCAAAATTCAAAATCCAGAAAATTCAAAATTCAAAATGCAAAGATGGGAAAACCCCAAGTGCCCCACGACCAACCGATTTTTAGTCAGCGGCACAGGCCTCGATTATTACCCGCCTTCAAAGAAAGCACGACCCATGGAAACTGCTACTTAGGCCATGTAGCTCCCCTCCATTGACACCTCTAGTCCTCCACCCTATATCCACCAACGGCTGTACCGTACTTCTACCCTTCCACAGCAGCATGCGTATCCTCATCGTGACGGCCGTTTGAGGCTCATCCACGCATTTTGCACACTACAGTCTTTGTGGCAGGTAGCCTTCTCCCATGCAAGATTACCCTACTGCGCCTTTTATACCCTGCCTATGCGCGCATACTGACCAGCATCGCAGGTACCATCTTGGACGAATTATCTGCACCCGCCCTGACATGCTGCAACTCCCCGTACACAACCGTTCACAGATATCAATGCCGAGGAACTCTCCTTCTGCTTCTGTCATCGGCCTGGATGCTTCAGTTGTCGAGTCCTTGACTGCATACTGATATCGTGGGACAACGTTGTGGGCTTTTCCAAGGACTCGATGCTCGCTCCCATTTACTGTAATAACATGCACGACTCTTTCGCCGACATCAAGATGGAGCACCATTACAGTCTACACCAGGATCACGACTTTGGGGGAGGTCATGTCCTCGATATCGCCGAGGACCACTCCCCGCACCACTCACCCCCGAATGACTACGATGACTTTGTCTTCTCCACCGCTACACACGTACAGATGGGTCCAATGTATAATCGACCGATGCAACCTGCATTTCCGAGTCCGCAGCCTCTACAGTCGCTCGTTACCATGACACAATGGCCCAGTCAGATCACGAACCCCTCAGAACATAGCAGCCCTCCAGCGCCTATACCGTTACATAGACCGATACTGCCGCTCTCGAAAACCTCACCTGTTCCCACACTCACTCCGGCTCCAGCACCGAGCAAACCATCACATCCGACATCCACTTCGAGAAGGACATTGACGGATAGCGATCGCCGGCGGATGTGCGAATATCATAGCGAGAATCCTAACGTCAAGCAGACAGAAATTGGTGGTGAGACTGGCATACCCTTGCATTTGAGAAGCACTCGCTGACAGTAGCAATTAGCTATGTTTGGCGTTGAGCGGAGGTTTGTATCCACGTATGATTCTACAACGAACAACCAAGACTGATTTTCTCATCAAGTACTGTGTCAAAAGTTCTGCGAAACAAAGAGAAGTATCTTCTTCCAGAAGAAGGTAGCCGATCGCCAATAAGAAGGTCTAAAAGTAAATTCCCAGATATCGAGCGAACGCTGTCACAGTGGGCGAAAAATCGTCTCAGCCAAGGGCTACCGCTTGACGACAACATCATCAGGGACCAAGCCAGGATTTTTGCAACCACGGTTGGCAGCACTGAATGTCACAACAGAGTCAATGATCTTGCGTGGTTAGAGCATTTCAAGACGAAGAATCATCTTCCTGGCGCAAAGTCTCCTAAAGAGGAGCACGATGAATCGAAGTCTGGATCGGAAACACCCAACGGCATCTCACCCATCGGGTGGGATGGTCTACCCATCAGCTCGCCCAAGGACGATTTGAAGACCCACAGCCCTGATAGCTATATGGATGGCTCGGGCTACGGACACGCACACGCACACTCACAAAGCACAGCGTCTTTGAATAGCTGTTTCTCCGACATCTCTACCTTCTCGAGTGAATTCAGGAGTCCTACCTCACCCTTTTTTTCACCAATGTCAAGTTGCGGCCATAGCCCATCCTTACCGGCTTCCAAAATGGCCCGTCTACCGCCGTTGGCGCCTACAAGCTCTTTACGACGTCGCCAGACCGTACCACTAATCAGCGCGGAAACGACGCCAGACTCAGCGACATCGAAAAATCCACCACACTCGCTCGCCGCTTCATCCCTGGAATCGCCACTGGAAGAAATGGATGTGCTACCACCGAGTGCCACGGAGCCAGCCCGAACCGGAACCACAAACACAAGCCCCGTACTGATGGCACCACCGTCGAGCATCAGCCCCAGCACGGCAAATACCAGTCCCAGCATCGGCAGCGTGTCGCCTTCCTCGGCGCCTTCCCAAGACGAAGCACGCGCGGCGCTGTCCACGCTAATGACGTTCATCAAGCACCAACCCAACGGTGCCGTCGACCCTCACGATTACCTCGTCATGGGCAAATGGATGCACATGCTGAAGCTCGAGACGGGCGAACTGCCGGGCGGCATGCAGGCGATCCCGATGTCTGAACGCGCCGATGGAACGCTCCCGATTGGGAGGAAGCGGAGCGAGCATTCGCTCTCCTGAGAGCTTCGCATTATTACCCTGCATCGACGACGCTTTCCTGCAATCCTTATCATCGATCCGTTCATTTGTTCATTTTTGCCAATCATGGTATCTACGTTTTTTCCTTTCGGCGGATGTGCATAATTCCCATGGAGTTTGAGGGGTCGGAGGTACACATACACACTGGCAGGCCCGGAGTATTGTCCCTTTTTCGTCACATCGATTTCTCTCTGTTTTTTTCTTTTTCCTTTTTTACTTTGGGCAATTACCAGTTCTAGTGGGGTGAATAGGATGTTCGGGTCAGGTGCATCGAATCGGATCGGATCGAGAAGATTGGGCAGAAGCAAAATGGGAGAATTAACCTAGAAATACCCCTAGCCTCACGGCTACATCTGAGCGAGAGAGAGTGAGAGAGTGTGTGTGTGAGAGAGTGTGTGTGTGAGAGAGTGAGAGATGGCTTTTGGCGTCGTCCGAGGGTCGATAACATCAGTTGTCACCGGCCCTCGGTCTTTGTTTTTTTTGTGTTTTGTGATTTGTGTTTTTGACAAGGCAGCGGTTATGCATGTTTGGAGCGGCATATTTCTGGATTTTGGTGAATGGGAATTGATCTTCGAAGAGGATTTTGAGAGTCAGAGAAAACAGAAATGTGTATGCATGTAGGCATCTAGTTCGCGCTTTTTCGTTGGAGAGGGGGAAGAAGATGCATGAATGATGTGATGAAGATGAAGAGTTTTGTGCCATTCAGTTCACTGCAATGCTTTGATATGGAATATTTTCTTTGAGTTACTTGTCCGTTTTTATATCGTGTCATCAGAAATATAAGTCCCTTTCATCCCCCCTATATATATACACATACACATCTCTCTCATCCCCCAACCCTCTCCCCCATCAACGCCTCCACCCCCTTCTCCCCCATCTCAGGCACCACCCTCACAACCACCAACTCCACAATCGCATACGCCAGATGCCGATTGAGGTACGCGTCCCCCCACACATCCAGCACCTCCCGCTCGACTTCGCGCGCCCACACGCCCGGGTCCCCACTGCCGAAGAACCTCCTGCAGGCAGCCGGCGGGAGGAGCGAAAGGAGACGGAGGGCGCATTCGTGTTGTATGCGGCTGCGAGCGGGGATCTCCGAAGGAGGAGGAAGGGGAGGAGGAGAGGCGAGGGGGATGGTGTTGTTGGGGAAGAGGGTTTGGCGGGCGAGGGATAGGAGGTGGGGTAGTAGGGTCGGCGGATGCAGAGTGGTGAGGATTAGGTGGTGGAGGTACCTGTTTTTCGATATCAGTTTCACGTATTTGGTCTGTGTGGCCCAGGGGCAATCATGATCTTCTCAGTTCGTGATGCAGGATAGCGAAATGGGAGGATGTGCGACGCACGTCAGTCAGGGCTCTCGTGTTCATGCATTGGCAGCCTTTCTTGTTCTTGAACGGGATTCCCGTTATGAACGAGGAACGAGGAAGGCAAACGCTACGAGGACTAGAAGACGCAAGTGCTGTTTGTGGAAATGAAAATGAAGCAAGCTTTGGGGGATCAGGGTGCTCTGTGAGGGACTCTGTTGGGCAGCCTTGCATCTTTCTTGCTACTATCGAGGAGAGGGTTTTCGAGGCCCCCAACTCCCCATCCATCTCATCGAGGACCATCACATCATTCTAGGCTTTAAGCTCGAAGAAGATGATCCCCAATGCGGTGTGGAGATGTCGATGAGCGGTGGGGAAGGGATAGGGTTATTGCAGGTTAGGGTCCTCTCAAGGGCCGATCCTGCTGATCTCAACGGCAGACCTGGATGATCCGCCCGGCCGCTTTGATCAACGATCGAGGTCTGGACCGGTATCATCGAATTGAGCAGCAAAGAGTTGGAGTCTTGTTCTGAGCCAAGCAAAACATGGAATAACGATGTATAGAATACCAAGAATAAAGTCAAGGAAAGGGGCGTGGCAGGGAAAGCGGTACGAAACAGACGAGGGGGGGGGCATCCTAGACTTCTTTCAATTGCACCATCGAATTGTGGCTTGACCGACAGAGATGGAAGTGGGAAACGGCCAAAAAGTGGAGGTCATGCAGCATCCTTCCCTAGCGTCATCATCCTGCAGGAATGATAACGGGATAACGGGGCGAGCTTGCAACCCATCCCCGCGGGGCCTAGTCCACGCAGGCCTCGGCAGCCAAGCCTTTAGCGTGATGCGCACTCGCATCCACTTCCAAGTCAGATGACTGAGATCTCATGCGAGGCTAAGGAAGCGAGTGCATGCTAGGAAATGGAGAACGGCATCATTTCTGACCAGTGTCGACGCAGAAGAGACAGTTCGCTTACTTACTGGTCGAGTATGCCGTCTGTAGCTCCTACCTTGAGCATGCCGTGCATCAGGTGGTGGTGGAGTAGTGCCATAGATCCAGAGAGCCAGGGCATGCGCGAGGGGAGATCGAGCAGAACCGACACGAGCGGGAAGATCCTGAAGCTCAGGATTGGACGAGGGGGACGATGGTGTCTGTCCGTCGACTTTTCCATTGGTGAAGATTCGCGTGCTGCTGGAGTCCTGCTCACGGACGCTGACCGCAACGGTTGCGAATAAGCGGTGGTGAAGCCGAGAATGACAAATCGGACCGACATGAATGCCAGGTAGCCGTACTGCAAGACTCGCCAGAATACCGACGAGAGTGTGGATAGACGGTGGTGATGGTCTGCCTTTCCGAGTCTGCTCTTGTCGGCGAGGAGGCCGAATTTCTCGAGTTGACTCCTGCTATCTACATCAATCAGGTCGCCCGCAGCTCTGGGCTCCAATTTCGCTTGGACCACCTCGACGAGCTTGATGATGCTGGCCCATATGAACCAACCTTCGCAAACCTTGCCTCCAATCGAATTACCCAGAATACTCTCCGCAATCACATCGGCAACGAGGGTGCGTAAACATGCATTCTCCAAGTCCTCGGTGGGTAGCAGGACGGCCAAAACGCCCTGTACTAGCAGTTGCCGGTACGCTGCCTCATGATCATTCTGCTCTGTCGCCGTTGCAGCGACTGCAGGGTCGGGTACCGGAGAGAGGGCTGGATGGGGATTCAAGCTGTGGTATATGACTCGGGGATTGGTGGGAAGGAGTGTCTGCGATGCCTGGTGACTGATTCGGTAGACTGTTGTGTACTGTTAGCTTACAATTCTGAAGGGTCAATGTACACTCACTGACAGGTGATGTGACGCTCTATCAGGTCCGGGATCTCATCAAAAATCAAGCCCTCTAGATCCAAGGTCCGCAGTCTGCCTTCCAGCTGTGTCGTGCAATGGGCCACGATCCTTACCACTTCTTCCACAAAGCTCTGGTCAGGCGTGATCTTTCCATACCAGCTCAGGACCAGATCCTTTACGACGATAGCAACGATGGCATATAGTTGAAAGTCGACATCATTGCTGCTCGTCAATGGTGGTAAGAGTTCGCTAATAGGACGAGGATCGGTGGTACCGCTATGGCTTTGCGAACAAAGCACACGGCGAATCAAGGCAACTGTCGCCCTATCTGAGACGTCAGAAGGGATATTTGAGCGGGCCGGTGAAGCTTGACGACTCTTCGATGAATGTCTTGAGGCCTGGGATGGTGTCGAAGTGGAGCTTGCTGCAATGGAGGTGCTGCTGAAGGTTGGCACGGCCTTTGGACGAGGCTGGAGATTGGCTGGGGGTCGCAGGGCAGCCTGCGTCATTATCACACAGGTACAAGCGAGATATCCATGCTGGGTTGTCTATGAGGTCAGCTCAAGGTCTCTAGGGTGAATGCTGTTTGTTGCCGTGGTGTGCGGTACAGATGGAAAGTGCTAAACGGGCCCAAAGAGCGCCAAGAAGCGTCAGCGGAAATGTTCCGTGGTGTCCCACCGTTTCCCGTACTTTAAATGGAGTCGTGGGAACATTTGGCAAAGTAAGCGGTCGTTCATGCCGTCAAAAGAGATGCGCTTTCGGAACAGCTATCTCAAGACAAGGTCGTGTTTCTCTAAGATGACAGGCTTCAGGCTCATTACTATACCCCAAGGGCTTCCATTGCGGCTCTGCAAGTGTCCGTTTCCTTAGGCTTGATTGTCATTAGGGGGATTCAGACTGTTCCGTAACTAGGAACAGATCACTTGTTGTACTGATCCATTTTCCTTGACTCAGTACACGCGGGTGCGCCAGGAAGCTGCACTTCATCCGAGTCTCCCCATCAACTTTTTCGGTAGCGATAAATTAAATGTCACTCCCCATCTAAATCTTCTGTTCTCACTAAGCGCACTCTCCGACTGGATCACTTCGCTCCTATCTCTTGACCCAATCTTCAAGTTGAGAGTCATTTCCATTAACATGGCGACTCAGATCGTCCAGACGGTCATTACCGACATACTCGCGCCAGATCGTGGGATTATGAGAAGCCTTCGGTAACACAGATATATGTGGTCAACAGTTTCTGCTTCCACGTCAGAAAAGCGGCTTCATGGCCTTTGTGAACCAAATCTTACATCTTTGGCCTCTAGCCAGCTCACCATCATGCAACGTTTGATGCTCCTACCGTTACTGGCCTCGGCATACCATGCTACTTATACATGGGCTACGACAGCAGCAGTCACCCCAGCCTCACATATGGCAGCTAACGCTTCCATTGTTATGGCAAGTCCGGTCAATAAAAGTAAGATCGACAGGATCCGCAGGGTATTGGTTACCCGCTACCACGTGAGTGATGTCGGTTTATCCGGATGGTAATTCTCTCCTTTCCTTATGTGCCGAGTGAGACCTGTGAACAGCACCAGAGTCCTTTTTCTCCTCTTCGACTCTCTCGACCCATCAGCCATGTCCGAAACCATTCTTCCAATCTATGAGTACGTTCGAGATCTCAATGGTAGCAGAGGTGACGGCCTGCTCCCTGCAGAAGAGGATCCATTCATATACAACAAAGGTCGTGGAGCATATACCGAGGTCAGCTGGTAGCCAGTCGCTAAGCTGGGGGCTCCTCGAAGGCGCTATCGTGGGGATGTACAACGCTCTATCCTTGAGAGGCAAACATAGGACGCTTAGTTTCACGCTCTGGGATGCGCGTACTGGCATGGTCGGGCTTGGAAATTTATCCGCAGAAAAATCTCCTTAGCTTTGAACACGACAGCGACTATTCAATGCAATCTCGTGTCCTAAGCTTTTCATCGAGCCAGCTCAGCATGACGGAAGTACCGAAGAGAGCCGTGTTAGTCAAGACTTGCGAGATCTCTGATCCGGCGCTTTGCTGATAGATCTTTTGCAACAAGATACTACGGAATTAGTCGAGGCGGCTCAAGCAAAGCACTTGCTTCCTGTGCAAGTAATATGGTAATGCAAAGCACAGCGTGTCATGCTCGTAAACCAAGGACTAAACGTGGACTACGTTTGCGGCTATCAATCGAGTAGAATGCATTCGGAATGCGAGTGCACATAGAGGACTCGTCGAAGCGTACTCTTAATCTTTGGCTCATGTAATTAACGGTGATTCTCAGGTCAGCTGTAGAGAGACAGCACCGATGTGCTCGCAGTAATACGTGGTGGCGAATGGGCATTTATGCAGCGAAGCATCCGAGAAGGAACTATTCAAGTCATACTCCGTACAGAACATTCAGTTGAACGGCACAACGGTTGTCCTACGTTGATACTGGTGGCCGACCAGCTGGCTACTAAGCCCTTTCGGGCTAGAAGATCTGACTCCACAGCGCAAGGTTCCGCTCCCAAGTTCATAATCCCTGTTCATATCTAAGTACCTATGGCTTAGATATCAAATTGTTTCCTCTTAATATCTACTATCTGCTGTATCAAAATATGGTAACTGATCCTTCATTGGAATTAATGTTTCTCAATTTTTCACTTCCAGCTACTTTTAGGTCTGTTAGGAGTACATGGAATATTTATCTAAGATCTCTAAATATTGACTCGTGTGGTTATGGGCTTTCCATATTATTTTGTCGCCCTGGATGGGGAGCAGGAATCGCGTCGTCGAGAACTTCTTGATCGTTATGCACAATCTGCCCAGCTCTCTATACTTCTTCTTCCCTTGATTTATCAACTGTCTTACGGCCTTTGGTTGCTGGTAGGGAGATCAAAGAGTCAACGTGAATTTCAGCCTGGAAAACAATATCAAAGTCCCATAGTGTCAAATCGAATATCGCCTGCGAAGACCCTGCCGAGCAGCTCCTGGCATCGTGTACGTTGGGCATTGAACGAGGAGTTCGTTGAAGGATGGGGAACCAGACAGGAGTGGCTAATTGCTACACTCTGGACTGGATGGCTTCTCGTGCTTACGGTAAAGGATACTGGAGACGGTAAGTAGCAGCGCAACCACAGCGCTGTCCATAATGCTGCGTGATTGTGGCTGCATTCTTCATAGAAGAAGTGTTCTGATCTGCTTCTCATGATGCTGCTTTTCGATGATCTTGGGACCTTTCAATCCTTCGTATATCACGATTACGACGAATGTCTTTTACGCTTCATGGGCAAATCAACGGTGAAGAGCGTATACTAATCAATCACTAGACTACCTCCATCTGACAAAACGATTCGGGATAATCGCCGCGTCGCAACTCCCACTGCACTACCTCCTCGCCTTGAAAACCTGGTCACCAATTCAATACCTCACACGCCTGTCCCACGAAGAATTGAATCCCTACCACCGCCACCTCGGCCGTATAATCATTACATTCTTCTCGCTCCACGCCTCGATGTACTTGAACTTTTATGTTCAGAAAGGTCTCTTACTGAAACGTATCCGCGATTGGGACGTGAGATTAGGTCTTACGGCCATTACCATTGCCCTTGTCATAGGCACGTCTGCCATGGCGAAAATCCGAACGTGGAATTATAGAGTCTTCTATTACCTCCACGTAGTGCTTTCCCTTTCCCTATTACCGGTCCTCTACCTCCATGTCTCCCATTTGCGCATCTACATACTCGAAGCAGGCGCCGTGTACGTTCTTAACAATGTCTCGCGGGAAAGCTCCCGAGCCACAGCCGACGCAACAATAGAACTTCTCCCACAAACAAACCTCCTCTCCATCACAACCCCCCTAACCGACATCCTATCCTCAAAAACATACACACCAGGCCAACACGTTTACCTCGGTTTTCCCACACTGCCCCCAAAGTTGCGGATCAACCCCTTTTCGATCGCCAATCCCCACCCAACCAGCGACAACAGAATCCACCTCATCGCCCGCACCCTCTCCGGCACAACAGCCAAGCTATCCCATCTAGCAAAACAACCTCAGCCGGTCCCCTTAACCATAGAAGGTCCCTACGGCTCCGCACGCCACTTCCCAAAACTCGACACCTACGACCGCATCCTCCTCGTCGCAGGCGGCGTTGGCGCCACTTTCACGCTCCCAATCTACATCGATCTACTACAGCGCGCGACGCCAGGCAAGCGAGTCCCACCGGTGCGATTCATATGGACTGTTCGCGACGGGTATGATGCGCAATGGGGTATTGATCAATTACGTGCTCAGCTGGGAAAGCTGCCGGAGTTGGAACTGTATGTTTCGCGCACGGAGGCTGAAATGCAGGATGGTGTCATGCGAAGAGAGGAGGCCGATCAGACGATTGAGCTTCGGCAACAAGAGCAGTCCCAGGATCGAACAAAGGGTGTCGATGCTGACCTTGAAAATGTGGCAAAGGAAGGGCGCCCAGATCTCAAAACTATTGTTGATGAGATCTTCCAAGTCAATGCCAATGAGAGAGTTGCAGTACTCGTGTGTGGACCAACCGGCATGGGAAAGAGTCTCAGGAGAGAAGTCGGACGGTGGGTTGCAAGAGGGCGAGACGTGTTCTGGCACACGGAGGAGTTTGGATGGTAATATTTGCAATGATATTCCCTTCCCCCAACAAAGCTTGGATATCCTAACAAATACTTTCATCTTGACCGAAAAAAGACATGCGCTACCACCCCCCCTCTACCACACACAGGCCTTCCCATATCCTAAAAGCAACGACCCACCAGCTACCCATAATCCCTCACCCCACAAGCATACACAACTCCAACACCCCATCACCAACCTCCCAACCACTCCCAATATCAAGAGCCACCCCCTCCCTATCCATCTCCATTCTATACGCCCCGTGTCCATAAGCCAACAACCCCCGAGCCTCGTAATGGTCTTAATTGCTAAGATACAGCTGCATAACTCTATCTCCACTCCACATCCAACAATGCAGCAAGGGGTAGATCCACGAACCAATTTTTCATTCATATCGTACGCCCGTTGTGGGAGACACTGTAGACAATGATATTTGATTAGATATCAAAATACAGCACCGGCGACAGTGCTTCTCGGTCGGTCGCTTGTGATATGATGCGTTATGAACCAACAACATGGATTGTGTAAGGTAATGAGTAGGTGGGCGAATGAACGGAACGGGACAGGAAAGATGGTTGCACGCTGTCTTGGGTTCTGTGGCGTTTACTCGGTACGAATCTAAATGTTTGAGGACGAACATCGTGACGCAGGTAAAGTACCTTCTTAGTGAAGGAGAGGATAGAAACGTAGTAGCGCATTTTTGAAACGTCGTGCTAGGAAATTCAATGGGGACATACACCATTTATTTTCTTTAGAGAAAAATGAAGGATGGAATGAATGAATGAATGAAAGTAATTATTCCCCTTTGAAGTAGATATACTTACGGTTTTTATACCCGAACATACCTTACTGTTAGTAGTCTATTACAGGTAAGCCTGAAGTACGGATTATATCACCATAAGTAGGATCGATATCTAAATACCATATATACCAGGGAATATGGTGGAGCGATAGCTGCCGGTCAGGGATTCGGAGAGGGGAGTGGAGTTTTCATTCTTGAAATTTGTTTTGAGAGGGGGATATGTCGTATGGTTTTAAGAGGGAAGGGGTGCGAATGATGGTCATGATGGATTTCGAATTTGATTTTGGGGAGAAGTGAGATATGTAGGGGGTTATGATGGAGGAGCGAGCTTGAGGATGAAAAAGCTTGGATGATGGAGGAGTGGATAAGGGGTTGCTGCAGGGGGGAATGGGATGGGATGTTAGGTTGGCGCTGGAATTCATTTTAGGTAGGGGAGGATGAGAGAGTTGACATGAGTTGACTTGAGTTCTTGTATTCCATGCCTTTTACGTAATATCCGAATTAGTTATTACTATGTTTCAGCCTCGTGCCGGATAGTCCAGATCTGGCACAGAAAGCCTAGTTCGACAACCATATTGAGGTTGATCACACTATTGTCCAAAGCATCAGTAGAGCTTCTTGACTAATGAAACGAGCCGCGGAGCTCTCGCTTGTCGCTCTTGTTGCCCACTCTGTTGCTTTTGCCGATGCTGTTCTGCTTTCTTGTAAAAGATGCTTCCGTCGTAGATCCCGCGGATATCTTCTTTTCGCATTATTCCGTCTTCGGGCCAGATGAAAAGGTATGTTGCAACCCCTTGACGATGTAGCAAAGTTAGTAAATTTGCAGGCCGACGAAACACTTCTCGGAATGAACAACAAGTGCACGGCTTTCTTGTCGGATGGGTACGTACACTCAAGAAAGGAAGCACTCCATCCAAAGAAATCAAACACCATCCGCTGTCCCTTCCAAAACCTCAAAAGATCCCATATGTCTAGCCCGCCTTTGTTGCCCTTATCGTACTTGGCAAAGATGTCCTCGAAGTTTTGCGGCTTGAATCGCCCTTCGTTGTCGTAGGTCATGGAGTCACTCCCATGCTTGTCTTTGTACACGCGGTCGAGCCAGATGCGGAAGAATGGGTCAGGCAGGAAGGTGGGAGCGGTCGGATACGAGAGGTTGACGTTGATGATGAAGGCGGCAATAGCAGCGAGCGGCGGGGACCAACCGAAGTCTCGGCAGCCGCGATAGGTGTCTCCAGGCCAGATGATTCCATCGTGATCGGGATCCCAGTAGTCGCAGTGCTGCTGAACGACGGTCTGATGCTGGTGCGTTGTTGCCCAACGGTTCTCTAGGGTTCCATGCGGTTTCTCCTGAGACGCGGCGATGGTTGCTCTTGCCGTGCCTGCGTTCTTCAGATGCGAGTCTGGGGGCGGTACCCATGGCTTTCGCTCTTCGGTCACAGGGGATGGGTGAATGTACGTCTTAAAGGGGCCTGACTTAGCCGTGTAAGGATCTGTGCTTCCTGCTGCTGAGCCATAGCTCGACAGACCATCGATTAGAGGAAGATTCACGTTATCCAACTGGTTCGCCATTGTTGGAGGTGTTGAGGTGACTTGGAAGTGGAGTAGATGTCAAGAATGTTAGGGATGGTCTTTGATAAGTGGAGCTCGCAGTTGGAATGAGGTCATTGTAATTGTGTGATTTACACATGCGGGCTGTGGCGGCAGCAGGATAGATGGTGTGCAAGAACATGATAAAGATATAGGGTACCGGACTGAGTGAGGACGAGTGAAGGCGCGACGTCTTCCATCTTTCATCGGAAGGACGAAAGATATTGGAGCGTCGTATTGCGAGTGAGTTTTGGTAGTGGGGAGGGAAGTTCGGAAGACGCACTTGCGTCGGCGCTAGAATATTCTAGTGTACGGAGCCAATCACAGTACCTGGCAACTTATGGTCTCCCATCGAGCTTGGTCCTACAATGACAGTCAACATCATGCTACTCCGTAGTATGAGTCTTGACCCTTTGATGCCTACCAGGCACGTGACAGCGTGCAAGCTTGGTGTTTTGGTGCCAGGAAAATTTTGCCGATCTCAGGGCATGCTGCCTGGACCCCCGCGCGCTGGGCCGCCTTAGATGCAGAAGCTGAAGGAGCTGGCTAGGCTGGGGAGTGCATAAATATTGAGAAACCTCTCACCGCTCATAACAGAATCAATTGAGTCGCCACGTTGTCGACAGAGCTGAATCCCTTCCTTTTCAACGTTGAGAAAGAATTTCTAGACACGATGCCTCCAAAACGCAAGAATACTGGCAAACAGGCCGGTAACAACAAGACTAAGCAATCAAAGCAGGACGGCCAGAAAGCTGTATCCCATGATCTTAATGTGCCGATTGATGAAGGCTTCAATCTATCTGCCAAAGTATATATTGATGACGATGGTGTCATCTTTGATGCCTCCCTGAACCAGACCAACATCGGCGACAACAACAACAAAGTTTACCCTCTCCGATTCCTTATTCAGCGTACTCTAGCTGAAATTTCTGTAGTTCTACAGACTGCAGCTTCTCTACGACGAAAAGAAAGACGAATATTACGCGCACACACGATGGGGTAAGGCACCTCTTTGCATTATCTGCCCAAGAATTCCGAGACAATTGTATAGAATATGCCCCCATTGTCGACCTTACTAGCCTATCTCTTCTGCCACTTGGTTCCTAACGGAAGAATGTCACTCTCGTTAGCAATTTATTCCTGTCCTTATCGAGACTGCGATTTGGGGAGTAGTCCTGTTGTCGAGCGATTCGTTATCCGTCTTTCGTTCGTCTTTCCAGAGGATCCGCGCCTGTTACATCCATTCCTGCACCGAAGCGAAATCTCATAGCTCAGTCCCATTACGAGATCGGACTATACTGAATCTTGGATCTGTGTAGGCCGTGTGGGTGAGTTCGGTCAAACCAAGACTATGGGCCCAAGCTCTCTAGACGACGCCCTGAAAGACTTTAACAAAAAGTTCAAGGACAAGTCAGGCCATAAATGGGAGGAAAGGTCCGAGCCCGCGAAGAAGGGTAAATACACCTTCCTCGAGAGGAATTACGAGGACGATGAAGACGACGAGAGCGGTACCGCGGACCAAGCCAAGAAGGAAGACGAAGACGAAGACGAGAAGCCAATTGTTGAGAGCAAACTACCAAAACAAACGCAACGACTGATGGAGCTGATCTTCAATCAAAATCATTTCAATGCCGTTCTTGAGCAAATTGGATACAATGCTAACAAATTGCCATTGGGGAAGCTCTCCAAGGCCACCTTGAAGCAAGGTTTCGAGCATTTGCATGAGCTTGCCAGTCTAATCAAACATCCGACTTTGGCTAAGAATAAATATGATACTTCGCAGGAAGAGGTAAGCCTTCAACACCTGTATCTTCAGACCTTGACCGCTGCATTCATCTTGCCAAGACCAGTCCCATAAGAACTCCATTAGTCGTTCCTCGCTTTTAGATCAATTTCCTTCGATTGTTTTACATCACACTGTAAAGCCCCTCAGATGTTACACAGCCTTCATATTAACGTTCCTTGGTTGCATTGCTTCTCCTAAGCCATTCCGTGAAGATAATGTCATAGCCCATTCTCCTTCTTGTCTCGATCTCCTGAACTGGCCCAAGTCCCCATATCGTTTCGTTCTGCTAACAATCCACGAACGCAGGCAATCGAAGACTTCTCAAACAAATACTACTCCACGATTCCCCACGAATTCGGCCGCAACCGCCCACCCGCCATCAACGATAACGAGATCCTGCGCAAGGAAACCTCCATGCTCGACACCCTGACTGACATGGAAGTCGCAAACACAATCATGAAAGCCAGCGGCTCCGACAAAGAAAAAGACGCCGAAAGTGTCAGCATCCTCGACAAACGCTTCCAAGATCTCGGCATGGAAGAAATGACCCCTCTCGATCACGATTCCTCCGAGTATAGAGCTCTGGCAGATTACCTCATCAAGTCCTCCGGCACGAGTCACGGGATCAAATACAGACTGGAAGACATCTTCCGCATCGACCGCTCCGGCGAAGCCGATCGCTTTGAGAAATCCGAATTCGCCAAACTCAAGAAATCCGACAAACGCCTCCTCTGGCACGGCTCCCGCACCACCAATTACGGAGGAATCCTCTCTCAAGGCCTCCGCATCGCCCCTCCCGAAGCCCCCGTCAACGGCTACGCCTTCGGGAAAGGCGTCTACCTCGCCGACGTGTCCAGCAAATCGGCCCAGTACTGCCAACCCGCCATGAGCGGCGGGACTGGTCTGCTGCTTCTCATCGAAGCGGAGCTCGGGGAGCCGATGTATGAGATCCCGACCGGGAACCCGAATGCGGAGGAGGAGGCGAAGAAGCACGGTGCGTATTCGACGCTGGGAGTGGGACGCACGGCGCCGCAGGGGTGGATGGATGGGAAGGCTATTCATGAGAGTTTGGAGGGGGTGAGTATTCCGGATCCGAGTATGGGGCTGGGGGATAATAAGAAGGCGAATGCGAATGGGTATCTGATGTATAACGAGTACATCTGCTACAATGTCGCACAGATGCATCTGAGGTATCTTTTCAGGGTTGGGATGTGAGTGGAGTCCCAGTGCCCCGGGGTTTTCTTGCTGGTGACGAAGGCGGGAAAAAAAAAGCAGATAGATCGACGCATAGCACATGTCAAGATATATTATTCTTCTTCGAATGGGAATATGCCGTGCTGATGCAATATGAAGAGATAAAAGTACAATTGAATTTTTGTATGCCATCTATGCAAGCCAGTCCAGTTCTCAAGCATTCTGTTGATCTTGACGGCAGTCTAAAAAGAAAAGACAATTCCCTCACACCCATTCATTCGTCTTTCAAAATCCACCATTCACTATCGAAACGGTACCTTATACCCCAAGTATCACCATCACCACCACGATCTCCACCCACCCACATCCGTCAAGTCAGTCGACCGCCCTCCCCCCTCAAGCTATCCATCGCTCACTCGCTCGCTCGCAACAACCATCTATTGCTCAGTCTGGAAGTAATTGAGCAAGATCGACCGCTCCTGCGACTCCTCGCCCCAATCCCTCACCACGACGCACGAGCAATTGACGACCTTTCTCGCATTTCCTTCGCGGTCAAGCACACCTAAATAGCACACACCGCGGAAATTAGTTAACCATCCTCATACCACTCTCCACCAAAACCCAAAACCCCATTACCCCCATCCCAAACAAGAGCAGAAGAAGATAAATACCAAAAAAAAGAAAAAAAACTCACACAACCCAGCCCACTCCCCCAACATCTTCCCATCCGGCACCTTAATCAACGGAATCCCATGCTCCCCACACAACGCCACAACAAGCTTCTTATACGCCTCCTCCTCGCACCCTTCGTTCAACACGCACATATGCGCCTGACGTCGATCCAGCGCCTTGCTCGCCTCCCGCAATCCGCGCGCCAGGCCATCGTGGATGAGTGCGAGTTTGAGCACGCCTTTCAGGGCTTCGAGGACGGACATTTGACTGCTGCCGCCGCCGCTGTTGGCGGCATTGCCGGCGGGGGCGTCGGTGGGGGCGGAGGGGTCGTCGGCGGGGGTGGGGGAGGTGGGCTCTTCTCCGTCCGACTGGGGGTGAGGAGGAGGGTGTTAGATGGGGGTTTAGGTGATGAGAAGGGGGAGGGGGAAAGGGAGGGGGGAGGGTACCATCTTGACTGAGTGTGTGGTGTGTCAGTGTGGGTTGTCGGATATCCTCAAAGAGCGTCGTTGTTGTGGTAAACGTAGATGTTTGGAGATGTCTCGAGGTAGATTTTCCAGGTCGTGTGCGCCAAGGCGCTTCGCTTAATTTTCAATACGGACGCGCTAGTGGGATACAGGGGGGACTTCTAAGTTGCGTGTTTCAGGATTGAATGTAATTATTTATTCAATCCTCAAGAGTGATGGCTGAGGTTGAGCGTAGGACCGTGAACCGCTGATGCTACCTAACATTGAGTCGTGGCCCATATCAAAAGCACCACCCTACTCGCAAGACGCTGTCGATGAGTACCAAAATCAAGACCCGACCATGGGAATCACTTTACTGCATCTCGACTTCCATCTCACGTTTCACACTTGAGGAGCTTCTTGGGGTCTCGTCCCCCTTGCCTTTGTTGATCCCCAGCCCTCCCAGTCCAGCTGCCAGCGCAGCGAGACCGGAGGTGTCTCCGTTGAGCAAAGCATGACCAGGTGCTCCAGCTCCTACCGCGTCATGAGCGGTCTCTACGCCAGTGAGTACGCTGTTCTCAGCATATGGGTCGGCATCATTGCCCTGAGCCTGTGCCCGAGTTGGCCCGTTCATCTCCGCGCTAGTACGTCCAAAAAGCTCATTCCACCATCTGAGTGGGCCACTTCCCGGTAAAACAAGTCGTTCCTTACCTCGGACGTTATCGTCAATTGCGTCGTCGTATTGATCGTTGATAAATTGCTCCCTTCGGGAAATGAAGTACTCCCAGACACTCCAGGTCTTCTCGCTCACACGGGCTTCAACTCGCTCTCTTTCATTATTGTAAAGAAATGTGCCGTATTGGCAAGAGTACAGGTGGTAAAGTAGACGTCGAAGGAAGCGTTCATTAAACTCAAACCGATTAGGATGCTGGTACAATAATTGATAGGTTGCATCTAGGAATTGGTGAAAGACTGGACTGGTTTCCTTGACTTTGGTGGTGCTCTTATCGTTTGCGGTTCCCTTGCCAGAGGTCGGCGCTTTCTTCGAGGTTGGAGACCCCATATCGTAAGGTTGCATTTCCCCGTCCGAATCGACGAATGAGTCCCTACTCTTGTTATCTTTGTTAAAAAAGCCTTTAGCGCTCAGTAGAGCGCTTTCGAGTGCTTGTCCGGCTCCGCTATTCTGCCCAACGAGACTTGGCTTGTTATTGTTATCCCCTCCAATCCGTTCGTTCTCTATATTGAACCATTTTTCGCTAGACAAATACCCAGAGCGATGGTTGAACTGGTGGCCAAACGAGAGCCAGTCCTTTTCAACCAGCACAATGAAGCCCTCAATGGTACGGTAGTAAGGATCAAGACAAAGCTGACTTAATGCGCTGAGCTGGCTAGTTCGGTCCCATCCATCAGAGCAGTGTATCAAAACATGCGAATGCTGAAGGGCGACCTGTCTAGCGATGATGCCTGCCCCATCGAGGAGCCCACCAATATGTTTGAGCCACTTGCTACTCGCAAGAGCTTCTCTGTTCGGCGCTAAGGGCGTCACATCCGACTCTTTCAAGGTCTCTATGACTTTGTTCAAAGAGTCCCTCATCACATGGATGTTGTCGATCCCTAGATAGATTTTGGTTGCGAAGCGGTAGTTGTCCATATTCTCTGAGCCCAAGCCCACAGCTTGCATCACTAACGCATTCACCGTTGGCCGAGCATCCACTATGAGATTGTGTTGCTGCGCACCATACACTCGTGGCTCTTCCGGCTTGTCGTCGCTCCCGGTTTGGGATATCATCTCGTCCTCAAGAGTTTCTGCGTCTGTGAGAATGGGCTCTGGAGGCGCGAATTCGCTTTCGTGGGATCGCATCGATTGCGGGCTTCGAGGCCTGGAAGGTGGCTCGGAAGCCTGGGGGTCTGAATGCGAAGTCGAGAAAATAGCCAGCAAGAGCTTTTCATCTTGTATGCTTCGATTGCCTTTGATGCCCACCAGCGGCTGAGCACAGCGGGTGATGGAACAATTGTTGACTGGGTGTAAATATGTCAGGACCGGTAGTCGTACCCGTGAACGATATTTGCCTGCATAGTTCAGGGTATTGTCGGATATTGCTGAGGGTACGGGTAGCAGAGCAGGGTACGTAGGTGAAAACTGCAGCGTCGATGAGCTGTAGCTCAAAATTTTCACAGTCGCGCAAGCTCACCCCATAATCTGTATTGACCCTCGATATTCTCCAACCTTTATCTGTGCCCTTCTCGGTAATGCCAAGTCTCTTCCACTCTCGCTTCGCATCGTAGATCGCCCATCCATTTACTTCTTTCTCGGGATTTTGTGGCTGGTAGCTGAATGCGTATAGCTTCTCAACCCTTCCTAGCTTACAGGTCCATGCTTTGATGCTATCGTACACATCCCGGGCCTTCTTCTCGTCAACAAAACAAAAACAAACGAATGTAAAGTCTCTGCAGCGCAGCCGTATCGATGAGGGGAGGTGAGAAGCCGGAGGCGTTGGTCGCAAAGTACAAGTCTGTATGATGGGATAGGTGATCCATAGTTCTCGAGGGCGGACCTTAGGATCTTCGGTGTGTGATGGTGGGGTATGGCAGAATATGAGATGGTGGGGGGTCAGATGTAGGGTTCCCTCGACTTGTTCACCTCTTCGGACGAGCTTAACTTCATCTACCTAGACATGATCAGCAAATGTTACTTTGAGGTTGACAGGAGCAGATCCACCTTAGCAATGCGTGTTCGCTCCATCTTCAGGCCATCGTCTGCTCATTGCATGGGGTAGAGGCGGAAGTACTATTGTGATTAGGTACAGCAATGCAGGAGATAGCACTTATGAGCGTTGAACTTTACAAGAGATACTGATAGCTCTATGGAACGAAGAGGCAGCAAATCAGAGTACCAGCTTGATGGTGTTCTTCATGGACACTAAAGCCAAGAATATTACTAGCGCCATCTTATCGTACGAAGCGATGCCAAGTCCCACAACTCCCACTCTTGGCCCCGCTACCTGTAATATCGAAACACATCCTCCCTGACCGCGCTTCGTTGTAATACCCACGTCGTGGGATAATCGCAATCATGGCTACTGCCGGAGCAACCAACATTTCGAAGCGCAGGAAGTTCGTCGCCGACGGTGTCTTCTATGCGGAACTGAACGAATTCTTCCAGCGCGAGCTGGCCGAAGAGGGATATTCTGGTGTTGAAGTCCGCGTAACACCCACGGTGACCGACATCAGTACGCTGCCTCAATATCAGCTCTTTATCATTATACTGACCAATGGTTTAGTCATTCGCGCGACACATACCCAAGAAGTCCTTGGTGAGCAGGGGCGCCGTATCCGCGAGCTCACCTCGCTCATCCAAAAACGCTTCAAATTCCCCGAAAACTCGGTCTCTCTTTATGCCGCCAAAGTCCAAAACCGAGGTCTTTCTGCCGTCGCTCAGTGCGAATCTCTCCGCTACAAGTTGCTCAATGGTCTGGCTGTGAGGAGGGCTTGTTATGGTGTGCTGAGGTTTATCATGGAAAGTGGAGCCAAGGGGTGCGAGGTTGTCGTATCCGGGAAACTGAGAGCTGCCCGTGCGAAGAGCATGAAGTTCACTGTGCGACTGATGGAGATACGTTCCCAGATACACATGCTGATATAGATATAGGACGGTTTCATGATCCATTCTGGTCAACCCGCCAAAGACTTTATCGACTCAGCTACCCGTCACGTCCTTCTCCGTCAAGGTGTTCTTGGCATCAAAGTCAAGATCATGCGCGGCTCCGACCCAGAGGGCAAGACCGGTCCTCTAAAATCATTACCAGACTCCGTCACTGTCATTGAGCCGAAGGAGGAGCAGACTGTCGTGCAGCCCATGAGCCAGGATTATGGTGCAAAGGCAGTAGCAGCTCAACAAGCGGCCGAGCAGCAGAGAATGGAGGAGCAGCAGACGCAGGGTGGTGAGAAGGGCGAGGAAGACTACGGCCAGGAGTAAGGTGGTCTGGGGAGACGTGGCAGAGGATTGTGTCAATCTTGTACTTGATGCTGGAGCTTAGTCAATCAACTGAAATTTACAAATGCCAAAACTGTGCCACCAGCGAGTAATCATTCCAGCGTATCGACTGCTTTCGACTCCATAAACGAATGCTATCCCCACTCTCCAATCCAGAAGAAAAAAGCGACAGATCATATAATTTGAATTAGATCTGAGGTCTTCCAAACGGACCAAACACCACTCATCAATCTAGAAGCATATCAATCTTTCTTAATTGTTCTACAAAATCATGACTAAATTCATAAGCAACACGAAAAGCATTAGGGAAAGTGGTAAGATGGGTATTCCAATCACATTATATCTTCAGTCATAGCACCTGAAAACCATACATACTAGTGCCTGACTCTAGTCTGTACTAATGAACTGTACAGCTTCGTGGTTTAGCAGCTGAGGTCAGACATGGCCGAGGATCATTATCTTTCTTATCTTTAGCAACAGATGTGAAACGAATCTGTATAGCTCTCAGCAGCGCCGAACGATTTCCATCAGACACTGCCAATGACAGTATTACTACAATTGTCAGACGATGCGACCCAAGGAGAGCCACGGAACAACAGTCAAATGATTTATGTAGGTATCTTACGAATGCGTCTAGACACCCTCGAACCCTGAAATTAAGCAGTGATGCTACCACTACCGCAGAAAGTAAGGTTACCTACACGAGTATCCTGCCTACGGCGATGTCACCATTGCCTCTCCCCCGCCACCTATACTTTGTGCTGCCGTAGTCGCAAAATACCTCACGTCCACGTCGTCATCCCGCTGCAGCTTTTCCAGGTTGGGTATGATTTTTTGTTGGATAAGATGCTGGCCAGCAGATGATGGAGGCATCGAGTGACCGGACTTTTCGAGGTCTAGAATGGTTCCTTCGGAAGGTAGTCGCTTTAAGATGTCAATGAGGATGGTGTAGGATTTCGCAACGTTGAAGCGGATATTAGGGATGTCGTCTGTTACTAATTTGTCCATCATTGGCAAGATCGCCTTCTCTATCACTTCAAGATTTATGGCTGGTGCAAGTGTCTGCAGGAGTATATTAGCCTTTATCAAACGGCTTACAGATGTTTACAACATACCGAGATGGCGAAACATGTAGTCATCCGGTAGAGGTAATTCGGGTGTTTGCCCATCACTGTAACTTTGGGAATGATTGCTTCACTAGCCCATTCAACACCAAACACTTCAGTGAGCTTCTTCAAATTTTTAGTGGCAGCTTCTCGTATTGAAAAGACCGTGTCACCAAGCCAACTCATACAGAGCGTACTGAGTTTATCGTCGAAGAACTGTACACCTAGCTGACCAGCGAGCAGTGGAATGTATTCGATGATGGCCAACCGAACGCGCCACTGCTTGTCCTCTGCCAGCTGTACTATGGCTGGGAGAAGAGACTCAGAAAGTCGCTCGATGCCAATTACTATTATGTGTTAGGGGCCTAAGGTTCTGGCAGTCGCACCAGGAGAGGGCAAACCTTTGTTGACTAGCTCGAGCTTCGAGATTATGTGCAACCGAACATCAGGGTACTCGTCCTTCAACATTGATAGAAACATCGGGAGGAGGTGTGAAATGGTTCTGAGCGGGATGTTAGTGAAGTTTGAGCATGGAATGATGAATCTGCCTACTCTTCTTTGCCTAGGATTGGGGCCAAGCCACTTATCTGGGTGCCCAGGGCTGCACGAACATGTTGCGAAGTGTCGGATACTAAATGTTCGATGCTAGACATAATCTCGTTGAGTAGAGTTTCGCGGTCCAGGAGGGTACAGAATCCTAGTCAAGATTGGTGAACAACGCTCCAGACAACCACGCGATAGATTTATTTACCTGGAATTTGCCCAGCAATGGCCGTGCGGACTTCGGCTTCAGTATCTTTGAGGAGTTTCACAAATGCGGGGACGAGATCGCGGGTTACGGTTTCTTCGTCTACAGCTTTCGCAATCTGCGTCCGAGTCAGCGCCTCTTCCTAAGCTGATGCAGAGGACTCTCCTACCTTTTCAAAGCGGTCCGCAACCATATACCTCACTCTCCAACTCTTGTCCTCAAACAGACTCCTTAGCGCTGTTAGAAGCGTGCCATGGCTCGTTTGCTGCTCCTTTGGAATTACTTCCGCAATAGCAATTAATATCTCTACAGTGAGAAGTCGAACACTATCCTGATCATCACCAGCCAACCGCTGGAATAGGGGTATCATCTCGTCAATGACTATTGCGGGTGACATTTCTTTCACAAATTTTGCAAGATTGTTCGCGGCCTGCCGTCGAACCATCGGAGTTTCGTCACGTACCAACTGGCTGAACTGCTGGCGGAGCCCTTCCTGCGACGGTGAAGTTGCTTTGGAATATGGAACATTGTAGAGTCCGGTTGCGGAGATTTTTGATGTAAACCAGTCGGCTTTTGAGAGTCTTACGGTGAGGGGAACGAAATAATCTTCGACTTGGGACTGCGACAACTCTTTACAAATTTTGTTCAGGGACTCGACAGCCTTTTCCCGCACAAGGGGCTCCTCGATAGCCGCGAGGTTCTCTAAGGGCGAAAGAAGCACGTGACCATATTCTGGACCGCCAACGTACTCGACGAAGCCTCCCAGCTCATCGCTCAAGGCGGTCAGTACTTCATCCTCGTCTTCCACGGATTCTGAGCCCAGTCAGTAGCCGGTCAAAGCTCGCCTGGCCCCACTAACCATTAAGGAATGGAATAAGCTCGTCTCTCGTGCGTTCAGCACCGAGAGCTAGAGCGATTGTAGAGAGCCGGTGTATAGCGTTCAGACGTAGGAGGACATCGTCATGCTGGTCAACATACATATCAGAACGGTAAAACTAAACCAAGGATATCGAAGTATACCTTCAACTCGTCGATCAAGACAGCGATAGGAAACAGGGGGTCATTCTGTGCTTGGTCCTCCATGTCTTGTAACCGAATTTGAATGGGTGCTGACCGAAGGAGGATGAGGGAGGTTGGGAGGACCTAGGTACTCTAGTGCTCGTCGATGGGCGCTCTTGGTGCTGCTGAAAACTAAGCGCTGCGGTGTACCGGCATCAAAGAAAATTCTGTAGACTATGAGACGCTGGTCAGCTATGGATTAGGTTCGAGATTTGTTACTCGAGCTCCCCACATGAGCTCCGACAAACAAAGCACACGGCTGCATAGCGCCGTTGCAAGTAGTGAACGAAAAGATGCAAGCTGACCTCTATGGTAGCAATCATCAATCTCTTCCAAGTCACAAAGAGTGTCTAAGACAGTCTATTGAACGTAGCCTTTTAGTATCATCTGTGAATCATGAATTGGCATGGTATTGCATGTTCTGGATTGGCGTTTCGAAGTTGTTAGCCTCGCGCCAAGCATCTGTATCTTATTTTAGGCCTACGGATATAAATTGGTCTGGGTTGTGCGTCCATGTTCCAATCAACACCGGTGCTGCTATGTGACCAGGACCTCTGAGATTCCGGCAATTGTTTCGCTGTATAGACTAGTGAGCTTTCAAAGCTCAGAACACCGCCCAAAATGCCGACCATAGCTGTGGACAAGGCGGAGCTCTTCAAAGCTCTTGGTCAAGAGTAGGTAAATAGCCTCAATCCCTAGTTAGTGCTGCTTGTCGCTGAATCTTATTCCCCAGCTATACGACTGAAGAATTCGACGAACTATGTTTCGAATTCGGTAGGCAGTGCTGCGATCTCCTCAAGCTACTCCTGTGCTGACACTAGTTAGGAATCGAGCTCGATGAAGACGTAGAGTGACCGTATATTTCCTTCGTTATGCATACTGAAATCTCAACAGACATCGACGAGTGAACGACCAATGGTCGATGGCGAGCAAGAGCCTGCGCAGCTGAAGATCGAAATTCCGGCGAACAGGTATGGCAACACCTAAGGGTGATGGGGCTGGGTGGCTTACTCTCTTTCCCAGATATGATATGCTATGTTTCGAAGGAATCTCCCTGATGCTCAACATTTTCAACAAGAAGCGAGAGTCGCCGAAGTACCGGCTAGTACCACCTCCCAGTGGCAAGCTCGAGGTCCTTACCTGCCACGAATCGGTCTGTACAAACCGGCCTCGAACCCTGCGGTATTATGCTGAGGCAGCTCCCAGACCAAAAATGTCAGACCCTTCGTCTCAGGGGCTATCCTACGAAACGTGAAGTTCACACAAGCAAGATATGAGTCGTTCATCGCTCTACAAGACAAGCTACACCAGAACCTGGCACGACAGCGAACACTTGTAGCCATTGGGACACATGACCTGGACACTTTGCAAGGGCCTTTCACCTACGAAGCATTGCCGCCTGAGGAAATAAGTTTCGTTCCTCTGAACCAGACGAAAACGATGAACGGAGTGGAGCTCATGAAATTCTACGAGGTAGGGAGTGCTGATTACCTCTGTACGGAGCTGTCAGCACTGACGGTACCAACAGCATGACAGACACCTCTCACGCTACCTTCACATAATTCGAGACTCCCCCGTCTACCCAGTCATCCTTGACGCCAACCGCACAGTCTGCTCCATGCCCCCAATCATCAACAGCAACCACTCAAAGATCAGCCCTAAAACTCGAAATATCTTCATCGACATCACAGCCACCGACAAGACAAAAGCCGAGATCTGCAACAACATCCTTGTCTCCATGTTCTCCCAATACACCGAAGAACCTTTCACCATCGAACCCATCCAGATTATATCCTCGCACAACCACGAATCACGCCAAGCACCGGACCTCGCCCCTCGTGAGACCCAAGCATCGATCAGCTACATAAATGCCTGCTGCGGCCTCTCCCTCTCCGCCACCGAGATATGCGCCCTCCTCAAACGCATGTCCTACACCGCCTCTCCCTCCTCCGCCTCCCCCGACCTCGTAGACGTCCACATCCCCCCAACCCGCGCCGACGTCCTCCACCAAGCCGACATCATGGAAGACGTCGCCATCGCCTACGGCTTCAACAACCTCCCCCGCTCCTTCCCCAACATTTCAGGCACAGTCGCCCAGCCTCTCGCCATCAACAAACTCAGCGACATCGTCCGTCTCGAAGCCGCCATGGCCGGCTGGTCCGAAGTGCTCCCCCTCACCCTCTGCTCGCACGCCGAAAACTTCGCCAACCTCAACCGCATCGACGACGGCACCACGGCCGTCAAACTCGCCAACCCAAAGACCGCAGAATATCAAGTCGTCCGCACCTCCCTCCTTCCCGGCCTGCTGAAGACGCTGCGCGAAAACAAACACCACAGCGTCCCTATCAAGATCTTCGAAGTCAGCGACGTGGCTTTCAAAGCGCCACACCTCGAGCGCAAATCGCGGAATGAGCGCCACTTCGCCGCCGCCTGGCTGGGCAAAAACAGCGGCTTCGAAATCGTACATGGCCTCTTAGACCGCGTCATGCTCATGCTCAAAAGCGCATTCATCACTAGCGAAGAAGGCTTGGGTGGGAAGGAGGTGGGGGAGTGCGTTTATTGGATTAGCGAGGTGGATGATAAAACATTCTTGCCTGGACATGCGGCGAGTGTGCATCTGAGGATGGGGGGAAGGGAGCAGGTTATTGGTGTGTTTGGGATCTTGCATCCGAGCGTGCTGGAGAAGTTTGAGTTGCGGTATCCGGTTAGTACGTTGGAGATTAATATTGAGGTTTTTTTGTGAGGGGATCGAGCAGGGTTGGTTGTGTGGATGGATAGTGAGACGAGGAAGCGATATGGGATGCTAAGTGTCTATAGAGTGTAGACGCATGTGTGAAGGGAATATTAGGAGATAGAAAAGATCTGGGCATGCATTCATTCGGCTTCATGTTCCTCTTGTAAGATTGATTACCTTGTATTTAGTAGCGCTGGTGATTGTTACAATTGAACGTAGCAAAGAACCTCTTGAAAAAGGACGTAATTGAAGCTCACATGAACTCAATCTTCAAATTAATACTACCTCTTCAACAAAACTACAAACGGGTATCTGGAAAATCTTCGCTCGCACGCAGGCGCACACCCAGAAGCAGCAACCCATATGTACCGATCTCCATATCGAAAGCAATGAACAGAGATTGAGCCAGGCAACATGGCACGCAAAGGGAACAAACAAATCTCGTAGCCAGACCATAGAAATGCCAACGCTCAAGACCGGTAGACAAGCTTGAAAGACCCATAAGGACATCAAGACTCAGTAGGCGCCACCTCCTCCCTCACCCCCGGCCCAGGCGCCCTGCCACTAAAATCCAACGTCTGGAAACTAACCGGCATGTCCGCATCAACAAGCGACAGCTTCGGAGCCCCCCCGCCCCCCTCATCTTCTCGAACCTCACTCAGCGGCACGCTCGCACTACCCGGCAACTCCCTGTCCGGTAGCCTCGGCCCCGGAGGACTCGCAGGACCCTGAGCGCCCAAGACGTCGCTCTGTCGTCGCTGCAGATCTGCGAGGCGCGCGACGGGGTTCCATTCGCTCTGTTCGGGGACGCCGTCGGCGCCTGGGAGGTCGCCTTGGGCGTCGCGCTCGGCGCCCCAGAAGGAGGGACGACGGACGGGGGCGGGGGTGACGGGGAGGGAGGGGCGTTCGATTTCGGTGGGGAAGTCGGTGAGTTTCATGCTGGGGCGGCGTTGCTGGGGCGTTTGGGGGTTTGGGGAGGTGGACGCTTCTGGTGCTGGGGGGTTGTTTTCTGTTGGTGGAGCGGTATCGTTGTTCATCAGGACTTGGACTTTTCCACGGCGGTTCTGGGGGAGGTTGCTGATGTAGCGTTCGATTTCTGGGACTTCGTCCCAGGCGTTGGTACGCTGATAGGCTGCGAATGGTTGAGCGGCTGTGGGCGTGAATGTGGGGGTAGTAGGCGATGCGGTTCTGCTTTGCGTGTCGTCGTCGGTGGTTACGGAAGGAGTGGTTTCTGGAGGTTTGGGTGGGTCGTCTGCAAATACTCGAGTGGGTTTCGGGGCGGTGCTTTCCCAAGGGAAGATGGATTTAGGACGTTCTGATGCTGGCGGCGTAGGTGGGACTTGGTAGTACATCCCTGTCGGAGCTTGGGGGTATCTGGGCGCTTGGAACAATCTGGAGTCGGAGGACATGTTGTAGATTTCATTGGGGAATTCTGCCGCTTCTGGTCGAGAATTCAACGGTGGCGCTTGGCTACGCGAAGTCAGTCTACCGTCACGTTTGTGGGCCGCAGCTGTACTCACTGCAGAGGATCCCAGTCTATGGAGTATCGTCGCTGCTGTGCAGTGGGAGCCGAAGTGGCTCCGCCTCGTTGTAGGGACTCGGCTGGATTGGTCTTATTCGTCAGCGACTGATCAGTGGTATGAACGGGAACTTCTGGATTGTCCGCGAGTGGCCATACCGAGGAGTATCCATAATCCCTGCTGGACGCTTCGCCCTTGACGTACTGACGGATCGTTCGAGACTGCTTCGGCGCTTGGTCTGATATGTATCCTGTCGTCTGAGTGGGATATCAGCATGTGAATCTTGAAAAGAACTCAACAAACGTACCGCTCTTCTATAGTGCTTATCATAAACAGCCCACCACCTCCCAAGTAATTCTTCATACACGCCAGTTGCACCCTTCTGCTCTCTTCCAACAATCCATGGCTTATCTTTCCCTATGTAATGTAGCATACTAATACTGCTCTGGAAATGGCGATACGCTGGCACGTACTGATAATTCCCACTCGGCGTGCAGTTGTAGGTGAAGCTCAATCTTTGCCAGTCTCTGAAATGCATGTTCAAAAGCCCCTGATCTGCTCCATCGAAGCTTGTTCCTCGTTGTGCCAATGCTAGCAGTGCGTAGTAGTCGCCCATGTTGGGTTTTAGGGAAAGCACACCGCTATTGAAACAGTCCGGCCATCCTATGTCTGGCACGGCTGCAAACTTGGGTGGATCGTTGAAGAGTTCGTCAGGTGCTCGGAGAGCTACGACGTCGGCGTCTATGTAGATCAAGTGGGAGAACTGGGTCTGCCGCCAAAGGGCTATTTTGGTGAAGGTGGAGGCGAGGTCGGGACGGTTCATGAGATAAAGGTTTTGCGGCGATCTGTTGATGATACGATCAACGGGTATTACATGGTCATACACCATCTTTTATTCATCCTTAGCAATTCTTATCCCTTATCAGCAGCTGTTGAAGCCAACCTTGAGCTCTTCTATCGTCGAGTTTTGTAGGGTGTCGAGCGTGACGAGCACGGCCAATTGCCTTTTCGTGCCATTGTCTCGAAGTGAGCGTGCCAATACCAGAGCACCTGTAAAGATAAGTCAGTCTTGCAGTCACCGGGTGGTATTATGGTCTTACCTGGCAGATATGCATCGGTCAGGAGCAGCTAGAGCAACGTCAGTATGGTCCCCTGTAGGCCACTGGGAGTTACACAGAGGTTGAGAACACAGACGGTGCAATATGCTTCCTGCCCTGCTGCATCCATGTCTGCAGGAATCCCGAGAAGAACAAAGGTCAAAGGTCTGTCAAGACGTTATTGTCGTTGAGATTTTGAGTATTAGCGGGCCTTTTCCCCGCCCTTAGAGCTTGGGCGAGCTTTGGGTTAGATGCGCGCCTAAAGAAGTCACATGCTGCCCCGCAATCAACCCTAAAGTAAACCTTAAGCCAGTGGAGGCAAGCTGCCCACCTCCCCACCTGCCTTATCGTGTCATCCCAACACCAAGATAACAGATAGCATGGCTCGAACCAGTGAAGAATAACCTGCAACTCGACACCTTCGTGCTAATGATCATCTGAACAATCAGCCTGAACAGGGCTTATATTCGTACATCGTTCTATAAGCATGCAGCTGCTCTGATCGTACAAAAATAGCCTGATCGAAGAAACCAACGAGAAATATAGTCAGATATCTCGTTACCATGTGAATGCCCTTGCCTTGAGATGATTAACGCCCACCAGTGCGTCTAGGTCGCCATTGACGCAAACATTGATTCCCAATCATGATACTCCCATTTGCCTACTCACATAACAGCACATCCTCCGCTCCTGGCTCTCCGCCTACCACCCCTCGGCCCTCCCTCTTCCTCATCTGCATGCACCATTGCCGCCTCCCTTAGTCTCCTCCTTCTCCTCCTTGTGCCAGCACCCTGGGCACCAGCTTCCTCACTCGCGACCATATACTCCGCCCATTTCCTTTCCAGACACGCTGCTGATTTCGCGTCACCTCTCAACACCCGCTTCATGTGCTCGTTGACGGTGTCTTGGTAGCCATAAAAGCATTTCAACGATATGACCTCATGCCTGTCAGGCTCTGCGTTGCGGGAGAGCACTTCGCGGACCCCAGTCCAGGTAACATTCTGGCAGTCGTAAATGACCATGTGGAGACCGACAATCGGAGGGGAAGTCGACACTACCGGCGTAACTCGATCGCGAGCACGGCGTTGAGCCGCGGCCTCGGTGAGAACAAGGTCCGAGACACGGGTGTTGTCCATATAAAGTGTGCGTAACTGTGGGCAGCTTTTTACGACCTGAAGCATGCCCGTGTCTCCGAGGTTCTCGCAAAAGCTGATGTTAAGATGCTGCAATTTGGTAGCACAGGGTGACCGAGCAAGATTCTGAAGGCTCGTGTTCGAGAGATTGTCGAGTTCCTCGATATCCAGATGGGTGAGAAGGGGAGTGGATTCCAAGATAGGCGCAAGAGCGTCATCCGTCAATTCCTCGCAGTGAGAGAGCTGTAGGCCGCACAGTGTAGGGACATTATAGGCAAGCGACTTTACACTGGTGTCGGTGAGCTGGGCGCATCTGCTAAGGTCAAGGTGACGGAAGTTGCGAGGTGGTACCATAGCTCGCTCCGTCAAAGGATTGATCTCTGGCTCTTCACCTTGAATAAGCACCCGAAGACACTCATCGTCAAGATCAGTACAGTGAGAGAGGACTAGTCTCTCAAGAGTATTACGATTGAACAGTTCTAGGAGGAATGCCTTGTCGTCAAATCCTTTGACCTCGCCAGCTCGTAGATCCCTTAGCCTAGGACATGACTGAACGATCCTGAGCAATCCCCTTGTATCAACGTGTTGACACCAAGAGATATTCAGGTACTCGAGTTGTTCACAGCTTTGTGCAATAATCCTTAGGGCGGTGTTGCTAAGCCCTTTCATACCGCAGAGGTTGATGTGGACAAGCCGCCGATTCTTCAGAAGAAAAGTATGAACCGAGCTCCGATCGATGCGACAGCCCTCGAGGGAGAAGTATTCTAGATTCTTGCAAACATCTGTAATGTTCGCCCCTTCTTTGCCCCATATCTCTGGCATTTGCGCACAGCCTCGAAGATTCAGAGCCTTCACAAAAGGACCAGCTTTTGTCATGATCTTGGTGAGGGAAGCCGCGGGTATATCTTGATAGTACTCTTGTGTGTCCAGATTCATCCACAATTGGCCATCGAAGCACATCTTATACCATGCTTTGGAGACCAGTGAGGATTTGACGATTTCCTTGGGCTTCAGATATTGAAGTATATGTACTGCTATCTCTTGGGGCATTTCACCCCAGAAACTAAAATTCCTTCTCTTTCGAAAGTCCTTCGCACGCACGATTGGCTTTGCAAAGTAGTCTTCGAGTACGCCTGCCACACTAGATGTAGTCGCAGCGATTGCATCTTTAGTACTTGAACGCATGTCCGAAGGTAACCCGACACTCTTTGGAGCGGAAGAGCCATGGGCTTGGAGCCCGCTGTCCAAAAATCGAATCCGAGCATTGGGATCGAAGAATTGGGAGTCTGGGCCAGGAGTAGTCGCTACCGAGGTCGCTATCGAGAACCCAGCCGAAGACTGAGTCGAAGAGTACGAGGGGCCGGAAGAGTGTCCATACCTCGAGCTGGAAGAAGCCAGGGACACACAGGACATCGAGCCTTTGCCCGTCCCCGTATAACTGGATGACGGAGTTCGGCCAATCCTAGCGAGTGATGGGGAGGATGAAATCCTCTGAAGACTCTGCAATAGACGTTTGCGACCCTTCAGCTTGGGTGGTCGTTGCTCATATGGCAGTGGGCCTCCATCGGTGCCAGTGGGTGACAGCTCCCCAGGCGACTCGGTCATCTCGTCCCAGATCACCTGGGACATGTTGAGAGTATTGATATTGTGATAATCAATTGTAGTTAGCGACGAGTATGCGAGTAATCAAGTCAGAAGGACTCCCTTGCTTCGCCTGTTACGGAGAGCTGGAGCGCCCTCCAAAAGTTTCAACACGCTTTACTAACAATCAAGCGTGGTCAGTATTGGTACATCCGCCAAACCAACGTTACCTCGCTCGTCGCGAGATTGTCACTGCAGATTGCTGACAGCTTGAACCTGGCGGTGAAGTGGGGATCAGCCTTGGAGAGGGGACAGCTGAGGGCATTGGCACATGAGGCATTAAAGCACACAAGCCAACCCACCGCTTCCTGTCGCTCAATTGGAATACAAGGTAAGGATCAAACAGATGACCACACAGCCTTGAAGCCCTACACAAGCTGAAGTAGGTACCTTGCTATGAGATGTGAAGCTGTGAGGCTGTCCGTCAAGTCTCGGGCGGTTTCCTGCGATAAGGGTTTATCGTGATTTTAGCGCGGCTGACCCCACCAAGCTCCTCAGACAGTGTGACCAGAAACAGGTGACCAGCAGCGCATCCGCAAGCTGTGGACTTTAGCGATGACAGGATAGGAAGAAGAAGATCGAGTGACCTAACAGAGAAAAAGGTAGGAGGTTGCTGGGATTTGATGCGAAGCTCAAGCACTGCCGAGAGCTTCCAGCTTTCTGCAAGGGTCCTGCCGCTAGAGCTATCTTCGTACTGCGTTACTCCGTACCTCTCCAAAAATAAACGATACGAGAGACTTTCGTACCGAAATGCGGGACTCAAGTTTCTCCCGATTAGAGATGGCTCCGATGACGATTGAAAGTAGCAGCGCTCGGCTTTACACCCTCCAAAATATATCCCCAAAGGAGTCCAAGAACAATTCGTGATAGGAGCTGCGAGTGGATTTCCAGGGCCGTGAGGGTACCATGACTCCAAGCACACAAGCGTGACTCGGCCTGGTCCAGCCATTCTTTCCTGAGCCGGCCGTTAAGGCGTTTCCTTGGGGCGGGTTCGATTACAACTGATATCATGAGAAGTGGCTTAACCACATGGCGAAAGTGTGGGGAAGAGGCTCCACCTAATTCCGTAGCTCTAACTTAGTCCGATTATGGAGGCCTGATGGAAATGGCTGTGGCGTGAAAACTGTACGATACGCGAAAGATGAAAACACTCCATGACGGACTGATCGGGAGGGCGTGAACAGTCGGACGGAAGAAAATGTCAATATATACGAGAACGCTGTATGTGATATCGACCCAACGCCGAGGAAATGCTTGCGTATATAAGGGTATATTATGCTTAGACCTTGCCGTAGCCGATACTTTCCCTGCTGTCATCCACTAGTCGACCGTACCTGCATTCAGAATTAAAATGGGCTTCTTAGAGCGGAAAGAAACAACCTACTCCAATAAGAGCCGGAAGAACCACACCTCAAAATCCTCATTGCGAAGGACCTTTCCAGCCCAGTCGCGTCCCCGAAGAGCCAGCTTCGTCGCCTGGACCATGCCGTCGGCTTCGTTATTGAAGTACCTCACACTTTCCACATACTCATCGCCCTTGAGACTTAGGGGGACATAGTGGATCCACGGTTTGAGCCATTCTTCGTGCCACTCTCTGAAGACGGCCATCTTGTATACCAGGCTCATGCTTTTCAAGAATGCATAGAATCTGCCGCTGAAGGCGTTACCATCAATGTCCAGGAGATATTTGTACTGCCAAGCGTTATGCTGCTTGTCTGGCTTGACGATCTCAAAATACTCTCGTTGAGCATCGCAGTCTCCTGCATCGCACTGTCCAACGTGGGCAAACTTGACGTCGAAAAGATCCTTGTATTCAGTCCTTGGTACTTCCTCCAGCTTCCATTCTGCTGCATCAGATGTACTGATATTCTTCATGACCTTGGTATTGTCTAGGGCGTTGATCTTCTCAACGAACAGCTGTCTGTGCTGACGTCTCCATCCGCCATCTCTAGAAAAGCCACCAGTGGTAGAACCACGCCAGTAGAGCTTGTCTCTTTTCGTTTCCCAGCTGTAGTCGTTACTCTCGTCATAAGCCACCTTGTTGGACCAATACCATGGTGATGGGTATAGAATGTCTTGGAAGCTGCTGATTTTGCTCTGCGAGAATACTGGGAACAGATCGTGGACGATGTTGAATGCATTTGGTCGATTGAAGAAACCATGCCGTTCCTTCAATGAAGGTCGCATGCAGATGTCAGAGAAAGCGGTCTTATTGGCCACGAAGCCTAGTTCGGAGTATGAGAACCCGCTGACATCGTCCTCTATTTTTTCGTCTAAAGCCCGAGAGGGACTATCTGGCGAACACGACATTCTTGAGTTCGTCCAGGTTGCTTGGTGGGGGAATACGTTAAATCGGGTGAGCTTCACCTCGTTCGGCCTGGTACCGTCATCCATATCAGCTGGTCTCGGAGACCAGGCGTTGTTCGGCGCCTGGTTGTTGAAAGCGACGGGCATTGTTTGATCCTTCGCAGCAGTCACTAGCCTACTGAGATCATCGCTCGGTACTATTACTCGAGGCTCGTCATGGACATTGAAGGGAAGGTCCATGTCTGGGAGATACTGCACGAAGTCTTTCACCATACCTAGTGTAGATTTCTGCTGCCATTCTGATCCACCAGCGGCAGTGATGACTGCTCCATCTCTTATGACCAATCCAAGCAGCGCATTGTCAAAACCTAGGGATTCCCTCGCTCTTCCTCGTATGACGGAGGGCGGTAGACCCCAGAACGGTAGCAGCGAATGATATATAGTGTCGTATTCGTCGATCAGCTCCACGCCTCTCTGCGTTGCAAACTCGTACCATTTATCGAAATGAGGAGGTGGAGGTAGTCGATATCTGCGTCTGTATTCCTCAACCGCCTTTGCCAAGGTGCCTGACTGCCTAAACTTAAGCTCCTCGAAATCCTTCTCGGCCTTCGTGATGAGCTGATAGATAGGGTGTGAGGCCTCGGTGGAGGGGGGCAGAGCTTTCGTCAACTCTGGCGAAGGACCGTCAACAGGTTTTGGTAGGCTCTGCCCGCGCAAAAGGTATAGAGTGACACCAATGAGAGTACAGATTGCAATGAATGTCACAAGTTGTGTCCTCCTCATGATCCTTCTGGGCCTAGGGGCAACATACGCGCGAACAATAGGACGGTGTCTCATCGAACCCTCATTGGACTTGTTTATGGCAGCCTGACTCGAAGACAGGTAATGCTGATGGATTGTATTGCATTGCCTTCATTCAAGCTTTCACAGCAATATACTCGCATGAAATATCAAAGACTTAGCTTATTACATACTGCAAAGAATGCCGAGAGTGGAAGATTCGCGCGATTGACTCTCGAGTACGAAAACCCTTTCCGGGAGCGCTAGCCTCTTTTGCGTTATTCTGAGCTTGCCCCCACGTGCAGCGGCCACTGATTCCGAAGGGGCTAGCGTACCCAACTATGAGAGGTGGAGAGGTACGAGGGTACCTTACCCATATTGCTAGGTATTTCTTACCACCGGCCTATGGAAAAAAGACACAAGCTCCACCATTGAACCAGCGCCAATAGGAATCGAACCCATTCTCTTATGAGATTCATCCGCGAACACCTATGGGATACATATCAGCAAATGTGTAGGACACCGAGACGAAAGACTGGCGAGCAATGCTTCGATACCGTGGTTAGGAAATCTTGAGAGCAACCCAATTAGTATGGTGTCAGGACATATCTTTGTGTTATGCACGAGAGATCTCGTCCTACAAAATGGATCCATCTCAAGCTCTACAAATTTTCTTCATTTTTTCAGCGACTACGGTAAAATTCACCGAAAAGCCTTGCTCTGGCGTCTGACAGACCTATTGATAGATCGCATTGCTTAATAGAATACCGGCTTTAAGATCTCGATTTGTTGCATACGGCGCCAGAACATCGCCAGACACCAATAAAGTGCAGAATGGATCCCAAGATGGTGCTGCAGATATCACTACAGTTAACGATATTAGATCTGGCAGTCTGGTACCGCGGATTTTAGATGCTTTGGCAACCCTTCAAATGCCACACGAGTATTTCCGGCATTTCTATATCGTCTCAGTGCTCTCCTCTGTTTTCTGGGCCATGCAAATTCTAATGAAAGGGACCGCTTTCCAAGCTATCTGTGGATATGCTACACTTCATAACTCATCAAAGAGCATGACGATACATCAGGTGGCTTTGACATGGGGCCTAATGATGATCCAGGGCGTTCGAAGGCTATATGAGTCTTGGACGCTTGGGAAATCTCCAGGATCCAAGATGTGGTTCACTCATTGGGTGCTTGGAATTGCATTCTATTTATCCTTCGGTATTGCTCTGTGGATCGAAGGCACACCAGCTATTCTGTCTACCGACTCTATGTACTCCAGCATCACAAGGTCAGCACCAGCGATCAAAACAATGATTGGTATTCCTATCTTTGTTCTCGCATCCGGCCTCCAGCATGACTGCCATATGTATCTCGCCTCGTTGCCGAAGTACACCCTCCCAGTTCATCCGATCTTCCAGGTGCTGGTGTGCCCTCACTACTTTGCTGAGTGCTTGATTTATCTATCCTTGGCGATCATCGGCGCTCCTAAGGGTGTTGCTTTGAACAAGACGATAGTATGTGCGCTTCTCTTTGTGGGAACGAATTTGGCTGTCACTGCCTCGATGAGCAAAGAGTGGTACGAGCGGAAATTCGGCAAGGACGCAGTGGCGGGCAGATGGAAAATGGTACCGTGGTTGTATTGACATGGCATGTGGGAAAAGGCATCATGCAGTCTATCGAGAGGTCAATCGAAGCAAAGCTTCTTCATATGCCACAATGAACAAGTGGAGCTGGTTCCGCACTTCATGCATATCCTGCCTGTCAAAAGCCATCGTAGCCGACATCCTTATTGGTACCCTCCGGGAAATCAGCTGAACCATCGCGATACCAATTGCATTGGGTCCAGCACTGGTTGGGGGAGCTCCTCATGATCGGCGCTGGCACTAGAATCGTTCTTGAGCTATGCGACCGTCAATGGACCATGCTGAGGGGATCAAAGCCGTCCGTGCGAGGTGTGAAAGACGTAGCTCGGTCCCTACCTCCTACCTCCTTTCTCGGATGCATCACCACAGCTCTCGCTAGGATGCCAGCAACACATACTTGCACTACACTAGGCTTGCTAATATCTCAAAGCCCGGTAAATTCGAAACTGACAACGGAAACACTGGAATCATAATTCAGACCTTATGGTAAGTTTAGAAGATACCATAATGCACTCCGAAGCCCATTTCAGTCACCAAACTACGCTTGCGGAAGTATATATCTTAGGAAACTACCGATACGATAGCGCAAAGCTTGAATAAGTCCACTGATACCATCGCCTTGTTTTCAATCCGGGAAGCCGTCAGATCTCACGGCCGTTTGCTTCGCCGGAATGATCCAGTCTAAGAGGTAGACTGTCATGTTTTGCAGATGGCTGAGGACTTCTAGCGAACGTCAGTTGAAGCTATGTCGTAGGGTTCCTTCATATTAAATAGTGGGATTGTTACGTGTCGAAATACCAGAGGACCAGTATTGCGGTGAAAATCGAAGCTCATGAAATTCACTCAAGAGAGCAGAAGCGTTATGCGTCCCAAGATGATAAGATTCACTGGAGTCGCTATTGAGATGAACCAATATGAGGACTCGATCAACGCCAGCTTACCCACCTGCGTCATAACCTGCTTGTAGACACGAATATTTGCTCTCCTCCTCCCCCAGCTGCTCCATCTCACTCGCGACACAAATGTACCCCGATAGAGACCCTTCCTATCGTGCAACGCTCAGTACACACCAACAATCAGTTTACGAAATCCCTACTAGTCGAAGCTGATCTGAAAAAATTGACGAGTCCGAGACCATTGGACTTTCTCCAGATCGAGAAATATTTTCAAGGCAGCAACTCCTTTCACCGTTCGTCAATAGTCATAAGTCGGAGAATCATACCACTTGAAATCCTCTCAGCTGCGAACGGTCAAATCTATCACTGCGGTACCAAAGGAGTTAAAATCAATCAAGAGGCATTTCATACATCAAGTTACTGGATGATGAGATATAAGGAAAGGAAGAGATGGAGAATATCGAAGTAAACAAGTGATATAAAGTCCTATATGCTGCGGTAGAGAATTTCAGAGAGCTCCCTCAGGTCTCCGAGGGTTGAATTATTGGACAAGCATGAAGTCTCCAACAAATCCCGATCGCCTCTCTACCATCATGGACGGTGGTGACCATGATGACTGACAGTCATTTGACTATTATAACCTCGGCAATCGTTGATCTTTGGTATGATACAGCAGAGTTGTGTCGTTGGTTTCGCTAATGAATCAACTTCTAACATGTTAACAATGCTCGCAACGCCATCGTGAGCAGAAATTGACGGGTCTATTTTCAAAAGTTGACGCCTACCTTTAGCGACTGCCAAACTAAGATCATGGTATCAGTTTCCTGTATGACTTCAAGCCGGCCTCTAGCAACTGACTTGGTCCGAGGCGCGACTGCTCAGCCATTAATTTAGCTCAACAACATTTCTTTTGTCATCAAGCATTGAGCCGCAAGCCCTTCTTGTGAGCTTCTTGTGCTTCCAGTGGCTGATTCTCAATCACCAGCTGTTCATATATGAGGCTTCGTACAACCATGTTGAAGCATTGAAGATCATCGATTGCCCTCACCTTCTCATCAGCCCTCCAAAAGCCTTCCCTAACTTCTGAACTTTATTGACATCCCTATACGTCAAGCTGACCCTTGTCTCTCTCACCGCTCGGCCCTCAATGAAAGGAGTTCTGTCACCAAGCAAACTCCAGTTGACAATCCCCTCTCTTCCCAGATTCTCATCGGTCTCAACCTCGCTAATCCCATGTAGACAGTCCGTATACAGATCACCACTCGTGATCAGCAAACTTCTCCGCTCCTGCAGGATTCTCCATCCTCCTGTATTTGTGTGATCGCTCTTTGCCTTTACATCAAGCACGATGTGGGAGCCGAGGCTCACTGTAGCAACGACGGGATAGTATGCGTCGCCATCCTCATGTGGATGGATGCCTTGACCTGGAAGGTACTCATTGATGAGGCAGTGGTTCGGGGCGAGGTGGGGAGAATGGCTCAAGATGTTGTCATGACTGGCTTGAGTTTCGAGAGGTAGACTGAGAATGCGAGGAACGATTGGCTCCGATATCCAGGCGGGCAGAGTAGCGCTGAGGAGGGTATTAGACGATGAGAGCGGCGAGGGATGGGCTTGCAGGCGACGATGGGAGAGATGTTTCCAGGTAGGGAGCGGGACGGTGTTGATCTAGATTTCGTAAGGGGGGCATCGAGAACCATGGGCCATCGGCGAACAACCTTGTGCAGCAAGTACGCCTCTTCTTCCGAGGTAACAAAGTTGGGGATGTAGTAACCCGAGGTTGGAAGCCCAGCTATTAAGGCCTCCTGGAGAGTGATAGAAGATCCCGCCATGGTGACGGCAGGGTCAGGTGCAGCGGCATCAGGGGCTACACCTTGCTCTTTCCCTAAAATGTACGCCGGCATGTGTTTTTTTAGAATACTTTACCGAGCTAGCTCCCTTCGGATGGAATATGCCAAGCTTACCTAGGCAAACATTGATGTAAACAATCTGCACCCCGTGTCGAAGGCGTTTCCTTATGAATAGAATAGGCCTTGGACCAAACCGTCGGATTGTCATCCCTACCTGTGGGTTGGGTTATGATATTCGCGTCGAGTAAGAATTGAAGTAGTTCACCTGGGGCCCTGTTGTCTAAGCCTCGATCTCACATACTACGCAACTGTGTCCTCCTTCCAATACCATATATCTCACCTACATCAGTCCTAGACGCTACACGACAAGCTCTTCCATCGAGAATGCCCAACGGAACAGTCTTTGGAGCATGTGGGAGCCTTTCGCTTCCTAGATCTACCTAGAGAGCTTCGTGACCGGGTTTATGCAGATGTCCTCACCTCTGAACGGCGGCCTCCAGCTTCTCCAGAAGATTGCGGTCAAAGACGGCGAGATATAGATGCATGGGCTACTAGTAGATATAGCACGCCTCATCGACCAGAAATCTACCGGGATATCTGGTATGAAGTCCAGCCTATTTCCACTGCTTGCAGCGGGCTACTATCTTGCACCCGCCACATATCTCAAGAAATGGTCGAAGCCATAGAACGTCAAAGCAAAGCTGGTAGAGGTGGCTTGCAGTACAAATTAGACTGTATGGTCCAAGGCGACCGACTATGGCCGACTTGGACTGCCCTGCCCGTCCCGTTAAAGTACGTCAAATGCCTGGAATTCGACGTTCGCGATTTCACTATGTATGACGAACAGGGCCGGGTTGTCAAGTGTATCGACGACTCATGTTTTGGAGATCTTATATCACATCTACTTAGGCTTCTGGCACAATTCATTACAAGGGGCCCTCAGCTCACATGCAGCCTTTGCAACAGCAGACAGTTGGCAGGATTCTCGCGCATACGCTGCCGTGAATGTGAGCAACAGGAGATCACACTCGAAACTTTTGTACGTTTTGTCATTGGTTCTATGATGATTCCTCTAATGCCCTTCGTTATGGTTTAATGAGACACATCGAGAGAGTATGTGCTCTATAAGGCCTTGGAACACGGCAGCTTAAATTGATAGAACAGGACTGAACCAGATATCATTAGGATGTGAAATGTGTACGTGCTCGAACAATTACAAAAGCACTGAATTCATACCCTAGTCATTACGACAATTCAGATTATAGGGGCTGCCGTGGGCTTGGAATTTTACTGAGTCGCCTTGCTGTTAGCGGTGTGGGGTCTGGAAAAATTGGTCTGATCAGGCTATACTGGGAAGCCCAAGTACAGGAATGGAAAATCGAAGACGTAGAAGCCTCATCTAAGGCGCTGTTTGCAGAAGTGTTGCTTCCTTACGGATTGATACCGGGCGAGCTCTTTTGAACAATAGGCATGCCAGGTTACGCTTGAGGACGATTAAGAGATCTTCGTCTGTCTTTACTACAGTATATAGGTACGTTGATATCAAAAATCCGCGGATTGAATGAATGAATTCATACAGGCTCATTTCTTAAGGTGACCGACGGACTACCTTATGAACAACCATCAATCTGGGCCTGCCAACACTTTACTTCGCAGACCCATTCTATTTATTGAGCGTCGCATGCAGAATTGCACGTGTGTGCTTCAATGACTCATGGGAGGCAGATTCTTGCATCCAATGCTGTCACACGGGCAAGAAATTCTACGACGCAGCAGGATGATAGCTTCTATGGTCGTCACCAGCAACGAGATCACAAGATGACTCGCTGATTGCATCTTTAATTGCGTTGTCGATGATATTGGTATAGCTTATAGGACACTGAATGTACTCGTTATGAGTGAGAATCATGGCCATGAGTATCAGGTTGCCGTCAAAATCTTTATGTCCACTCTGGATTACATAGAAAGTACTGCCATCATAGCAGTGCTAACCTACCCAATGTCATTGTCGGATATCTCGGTTTGAATGGCTGGCATGTTGATTAAATTTTCAAATGCCTCTTCTAGTGACCATACTTCACTCCTTTTCGCTGCTCCTTTCTTTGAAGCTCAAAGACTATAGAAAGAACCGCAATGATGCTTCTTGGACGCGAGGGCGGTCAGGATATGCAGCATTCGCGGGCTGGGACTATGTGCTCACGTGCAGGTTGAAAGGTTACCAGCGATGGGTCGACGGGTGAGCGTACGAAGTATGCAGCATAGCAACAAACTGGGCGTGGAGAGAAGGCAGAGGATGGTTGTTAGCATGAAGCTGAACGTGCTAATTAGGTGCTTTGGGAGAGTGGAGAAATAAAGTTGTACGAGTTGGGGGATTAGGAGGTTGTGGCTAAGAGTTGAGTCCCTGCCGTGCGTAGAGGGTAGCGTAATGCATTCTCAACAATCGTTCAAACAAGTTTCGAACAATATTTAATCTACAACATATAGACCTTTAGTGTCGATTTCGCTCAGTGGAGAAGTCTATTGGCGCAGTGGTAGCGCGCCGTTCTTATATTGGTCTTCCAACCTGTATGGCACTCATTTGCAATGCGGTGCGTAACATTATTGCTCGTTAAATATCAACTTGACTCATAATTGTACCAGGATGTCGTGGGTTCGACCCCCACATAGACTACATTTTCTTTTGCTGTTCCTCTCCTTATCACTGTTGTCCAGAGGTAGTTGGAGAACGTGTGGTAGAAATTGATACCTTAGGATACGTTCTTCCATGGTAGGAAGAAGAATGGATTCTTTATGGACTTGATACCTACCGAAAGGGTGACTAAGCCACTTTGCTAACCACTTTTGGACACCTTTGTTTCTCAGTTTTGAGCATGGAGCGTTCATGGAGCGGTCCAATGATATTTCCTCGATAGATGTACCCCCGGCACTACAAAATGGCACCCAGCAAGAAACCCGCCAGCAACGCGAAACCAGCCAAAACAGGCGAAAAAGACAAGGCCAAAGGAAAAGCCAACGCTGCATCCAAACCCGAACAAGAGAGCGGGTCGAAACTGAAGCCCGCAACAGCAATCAATACCCGGCATATCCTTGTACGATCACTTCCTTCCCTACCCATCTACCTACATAAGCCTCATGCTTATCTAGTATGGCAGTGTGAGAAGTATTCGAAGAAAGAAGAGGCCCTGACAAAATTACGCGACGGTGCCAAATTCGACGACGTGGCGCGGGAGTTCTCAGAGGATAAAGCAAGGCAGGGCGGTAGCTTGGGGTGGAAAGTGCGAGGGTCCTTGGACGCGGGATATGAGACGGCGGCTTATGAGTTGGAGCCGAGCACGACGGGGAATCCTAGCTTTGTGGAGGTGAAGAGTGGGCATGGGTATCATATTATTATGGTTGAGGGGAGACGGTAGAACTGGGATGAGTAGGGTGCATGAACGGTTGTTCGCTCTATTCTATTCTATTTCTACTCGGAAGGTGGAGCGATCGCTATTTGGGCATTTTTCATGCAGACCTCTACAAGCTCCCAGAACAGTTTGACGTTCATCCGCCTGGGGATGCGGACGCCACCCTCCTCGGCCGTTGTTATCATGGTCCTTCCCAGCTGGCGTCGCTCCTCGCCTTTGTCGCTATGCTGCCCGTCCGTTACGACGTGGACATGCCACCTCTCACTGCCGTGATCGTCGAAAAGGCGCCAGCGCCCAAGGCCGTTCAGCAGCACGGCCACTGCGATGGGATCATGGAGAGGAGGGCCGTCGGTGAGGCCGAAGACTTCGCTGTAACTGTGGGCGAAGAACAAGAGGATTTCGTGGAATAAAGCGCGGATGTTGAGAGGGTCGTTGGCCAGGCCTGGAATCGGTCTAGGGGGGTGGAAGAGGTCTTCCCGGACCTGCTCATCGGCGAGCACCTGATGCGTGAGGTCAAGCGGTATCAATGTGGTCTTCGCTGCTAATTCCGGATTGGAAAAGATCGCTTGAGCGGCTTCGGGATCACACTATGCAGGAATCAGTCCTAGTCCGGTGAGAAGTACGGCCGGTGCACGAGCATACGTAAATATTGAACTCTGCCCATCTCGAAGTGTTCCCGAACCGTTCACCTTCCCCTTTGAGATGTCCCATTGGTGCATGGGTGAATCCGCCACCGATTGCTCCACCCATGATACTCAAGCCTTGGATATGCTGTACAACTTCTGGGAACGTCGTCAACAGCAACGCAACGTTGGTCAGCGCTCCAGTAGCCACTATCCACGCCGTTTGGTAAGGTTGGGCCATCAAGGCGTGCCGCATTGCTAGAATCACATTGGGTTGCTTCACGGGTAGGGTCATGGGAGCGGGCAAGCAGGTTGTGCCACCCAGGCCGGTAGAGCCTGAACACGAGTCAGCACTCGATTGGCACAGGTCCTGTTTCAAGTCCCATCACGGTCTGACCGTGGATTTTAGGGGCGTGCACTGCTTTTCTACAGAAGGGCTTTGCAGCTCCTGGATGGACTGACACGTCCGTTCTGCTTGTAGCGACGAGGATACTCAAAGTATTGGTGGTGGTGTGTTCGACCGAGGCATTGCCGTGGACGGTGCTTATGCCGAGAAGGGTCAGGTTAGGATGTTGGGCGGCAAGGAGGATGGCAAAGGCGTCCTATGAACCTGCTTAGCACACAAGCTTCCTGGCTGATGTAGACAGCTGGCATAGGCCACCCACATCATGACCTTGAGCAAGTTAACAGTTGAACCGGGCAGTTTGGCGGTAAAGGCTTGCTTTACCAAGATGTACCTGTATCACAATCCAGCCATAGGGGAACAGACGTCCCGATGGGCTCGTCTACCTCCATCGTGGCTCGCTATACTGGCGATGGCGAACCAAGAGTAACAGATTGAAGAGGAAACTCAAACAAAGACAAACAAACAACCTCAGTTAAGTACATATTCTACTTTAAGTAAGTAGTAAATCCTAAAGTAAGCAATCAGCACGGCTAGCCTAGCTTGGCACCAAATCGGCTTGGCATTGGCGCTTGGGCGCGACGTCTTGAACGTAGCTCCGTAGGAGGTGTGTAAGAATTATAACGAACGGTGAAGCCTAGATGCTCTCGAGACCTTATCGGAACCACCAAGCCAGCAATAGTGAATCTAGGCCTAGGACCAAAAGACATTCTTCAATGGATATCCTTTGGGATAATCTTCTTCGTCTTGACCTACATCCCAGAAGATGGAGTACTTTCCGCAAAACCGTGTGAAGTGGAAACAACAAGCCTACAACTCTGACGCGCCACAGTAATCCTTTTCTAAGATGTTATTCAACCCAGGGCTTAATGACACCTGCGAATACGGAGAGACGAAATTCCCATACCGCAAGCAGCTGGGAATAACATCATGATGACGATGTAGCCAGATACCATATAAAACCTACGCAACAGTTAGAGTCAACGTGACACGAGGAGATGACAACATCCTGTTTCCTTGACGGATCTAGGTAAAGAAATCTTGATACAAATAAAGTGACAAGCCCGCATTCGGGCTACGAGAAAGCAAGTTACAATTACAAAATGTCGCTCTGATATCAACAAAAGCTCGGGACGTCGATTGGCGCCCCTACGAAAACCACGAGGGATTTTGCACAGGAAGTACTTCAGAGCTTTTCCTGCCGTCATGTCTATTTGACCTGACGCCTTGATCTGGGTTGACTGGTGACACGTCTGCCACCCAAGCTAGCTTGCGCTAGGTCGCTCGAGCGATAAAGGATTAGCCCTATTCTATTTCATCAAGCTCTCTGGTCCCGTGAAGAAGTCAAGTATCGAATCTTCACCGTCTTTCCAATCATTTGGCTTGCCTCTAACCCTTCCATCATAAGACTAGACGTCTACTCGTCGAGTAATGCAGCACCAAACACAATAGCGGAAAATATATCATGAACAGAGGATCCCATGATAGCAGATTAGTGAAGTTTCAAGCTCTATGTAGGTCTTCTTCGTGTAAAGATTATGTTTTGAGCACCCGCAGATACAGGAGCTAACATGGCGCAAAGACATATCTACTCAAACGGGTGACATCATTCTTACATCAATGGAATTATCTCGCTGACTGTTGAGGATCTAGGCTACGAGAGTTCTTTTCTTTCTATCATACTCTGGGTAGGTGACGTAGCCGCGAAATTTCTTCTCTTTTCGATCACCAAGTTGCCCATTCTTGAGATCGATATCATTCATCACCACCATTTCCTTCTGCTGGCTGCTTGTTTTGAGCTGCTCCCAAGTCTGCTACATGCCGAGTCTGTGGATCACCTGCATTGCCCGTCGGCTGAGTAGGGCCACCAAAACCAACCTTTGCACTGATATCTGGACCGGATTGTGAGTCGGTTGCGTGGTTGTCAGTATCGATGTCTTTATCGCTTGTATTCTGTACACGATCATCTATTAGCACCCATGGGACGCACATCTTCACTCTGTACAACCAGAGCCTATCATGATGGGAATGCTATGAGGGAATAGAGGTGGCTTTTAATATACTGACTGAAGTATTTGTCTCGAGCCAGTCCCCAGATCGGGCTGTCTCGTCTGAAGCCATGGCTTCCCTCTTCTCCATAAGCTCAAGGGTCTGGCGTGCGGTATCCTCTAGGGTTTTCCTTGCACCTTCAATGACCAACTTGGCGTCTTCAGACAATCTCTTCTTTGGCATTACGTATATGCTTATGATGATTCAAGCAGGGTTCGGGGAGGTGACATGATATATGCAGTGGCCTTTGATTGCTGTTGGCCACTTTCATTGTCTATCTCGGTTCACTCGGTGTTTGTCCATCAACTTTGCATTGTGCTAGGCAGATTCACGAACGGCAATACGTGCAGCGACACGTAAAGGGCATCTCTTCAGTTCGCTCTTTCGCCTCCAAAAACGAATAACCGAGAAGTCTCAAAGAGTACCCAGCCATACATCGATGCCACGTTCCTGGGCAATCCTCCATCTGAATCTATTCTTTCATGACGAATCATCCTTGAAGCTCTCACAATGGGAGGCAATAACCTGTAGGCCAATGCCACGGTCTTGATCCCATATCCCTAAACCCACTTCAATAATGTATCTGACATCGCCGTCTGTAATTTAGAACGCTTCCGGGGCAACACAGGATATAACCGGAGCTCGAATTCCAAATATTTTGGAAATGGATACGATGCATCATCCAGTACATTCCAAAGCGAGGAGAGAATGCTGTGGGATTAGTCTCCGTGCGCTTCAACAACGATCTGGTTGAGCGTACGGTTGAATTGAGGATATTGGTTTTCAAATCGACAAGGGCGAACAGTGCTTGATACATTTGGAGCCAGAAAATGGATGGGGCACTGTACTCTGTGTGAAATCCATCAAGGAAATCAAGGTAGAGCTGGAATCATTGATCGCTCACCACACCTGATGTGCACGTCTCTCTTTGGTAAGTGACGAGGGTGATGTTATGAGATGTGATACCCGTAAGTGACTTCCTATACATCAACAACAGTCATGTCATTCAGGCTCAACGATTGCGTGGACCGTGAATTGCGTGCCTTTCCCACGGTCTGGGCCTGGAAGCGGGTTGGGTGGGGAATCACAACCAACGCCATCAGCAAGCTTGGCTTTTGGCAATGACATCTGAACAAGAACAGAACCAAAGACCAGAGAGCTCGGCATAAAATCCCACGCTACGGACAACGTTGCTATTGGCGCGTAAACCCGCGACCTTGGCATCAAGACAAGGCAGTACTAGGTTTTGAATCGTTCAGCTGTTGTTTTCGAACATCTCTATTCTTTCTTCTCTTTCAATATAAGGGATATATCTTCATAATATACTGTTACTGAGAATGCACACCACATAAGTCGGTGTCAAGCCTACACCCGGATCAGAGGCATCCTCTTGGATATCCAAAACTCTACAAGACTACAAGACACCGAAAGCAGCTTCCTCTCAAAAGCACCTCACCCCATCCTCCGAGAAAAACCATGCAACCCCTCCCCCAAGAACTCTGCGCCCCCTGCACCAACAGCCTCCTCTCCCAACTCGCCAGCATCGCCAGCATCCTCACCTTCACCTCCTTCCTCCTCCTCAGCCTCCTCCTCTACATCCGCAACGCCCAACAACGAAAACTGCAGATCCGGAAAATGCACGTCGAGTGCAACGCCCACGTCGCCGGCATGCAGGAGATCACGTGGGCGATCGCGGCGGTCAAAGAATCGATAAAGACGACGGACGATGGCTCCGATGAGGCGAGGGAGGTGTTTGATTCGGTGAGTCGGCTGTTGAGGGCGTCGGAGGAGGAGCTGGATCAGTTGGCGAGGAGGACGGAGGGGGTGGGGAGTGTGCTTGAGAAAAAGAGGGGGTGGGGGATGAGGATGAGGTTTTGGTCGTGCGTTTAGGGGCCATGACTTGTGTCTTGAACAATGATTGATGGTATTTATACAGTATAGATCGTTGCTAGAATATAATAGGGCGGCTGAGAACCGGAGATTTATCTAAAGCTCGGTTGAAATTTGGGAGGAGTAACGCTCCGCGACCTCAAGGACTCAGACATTGCCGCAGATTCTATCAATCCGTATAATTCGATTGTATGCTAAGAGAGCTCACAGTCTGTTCTTAGATCGATAGGATGCCTGGGAGACACTTTGCGTGTTATGCGCTGTAAAATCTGCGTTTCATGGCCATCCTGCAATCATTCCAGGTGTCTCCAAGCCCTGGCCCCCACCTGCATCGTGTAGAGCGCTAAGCATATGCCCTTCTACTTACCAAGACAATAATGTAGACTACTTCACCTCGGTGAATATGTCTGCATTCCCTTCCAAATACCCACGGAGCAATTGCATAGTTGATGGGAGCTGATAGGTATCGCCCTCCAGCACTGTAGCTTCGTAGTTGCTGTTTCGAAAGATATCCATCTGCAGCAGAGTCTCGAAAACACTCCTCCTATCCTGGTTTGAGACCGCCTCGTGGAAAAGTGGGCTTAGAGGGCCGAGGTGGACGGACTGGGTGACAAGCTGCTGCCATTGCTGATAAGGCATCCACCGAATATGATCTCCTAGGGATTCAACGATGGCCTCGAACGAAGTCGTATCCTTGTTTATAATATGCCGGATTCCAGTCTCCCCTCGCAGCGAAAACCGATGGATCAACCGGGCGCAAAAATCCACAGGCGTGAGATCAATTTGCCAATCTCTTCCGCCAACGTCGTCTAAGACAGGCGCAGCTCCTGTTTCCAGAATGGACGCGATCAGACGGATGGCGAAGTCATCCCGAGGGCATTTGAAAGTCCTGGTACTGCCTAGCAAACGACCCGGTCGCAAGACGAGGACATGTCCGCCCATTTGTGCATATCGAAGTACGAGTTGTTCAGACACCCATTTGGACTGGGCATAGCCTGTCACTATTCCTGTGTGCAGATCGCTAACGGGGGCTTCCATCCCGTAGTGGAGTTTCTTACCTGCACCAAAAAATACCGACAGGGTAGAGATATAAGTCAGCCGCTTCTGAGTGAGGGTACTAGCAAATCGAAGAATCTCAATAGTGCCAGTTACATTCGCTTTCTCTAGCTCTGCGAAGGGCGCGATGAAGCTGACAGCAGCGGCAGAGTGGTATATTGTGTCGATTCGTCTTGCGAGATATATATACTTATTGGTGCTCAGACCGAGGAACGGTTTGCACACGTCACCAGCGAAGGCGTCAAACCGTGAACGAAAGCTGCCCTTCCACAAGTCCCAGGCCTGAAGAGCGGCTTTGACGCGGTTGAAAGCAGTGTCGTTATTAGGCGCGCGGACGATGCAACTCACCCTGGTGCTTCGTGTACCAAGAATCTCTGCGAGAAGGTGGCTCCCAAGAAAGCCTGTAGAGCCTGTTAAGAGTACGTGATTCTCTCGATTGGATTTAGGTGGACTTACATTGTAGACAATATCGCGCGGAAGGATAGTCCGTTTCAGTAGGTCCTCAGCAGGTGGGATTGCTTGCTGTTGCTGTTTCCCTAATGTAAGTTCTGCCAAATGACGTATCGAAATATCTGTTCGGAAAAACTGTGCTAATTGGATCCTGCAGCCAACAGACTCATTCAGGTGGCGTAGGACCAATGAAGCCTGCAGTGAGCTGCCTCCCAGGTCTCCATACGTTGTTCCGGGTGACACAGCCTGGTCTCTCGGCAAATCCAGAGCCTCTAGTAATGCTATTGTGATTCTCTTTTCAAGGGTTGTCAGGAATGTCTCAAACCCAGAGTGAGGAAACCTATTCTGTTTTAACATCAAGTCCGATAGCGCCCTGATATCCAATTTCTTGTTGAGGGATAGTGGAAGGGCGTCAATGACTTCTATGGTACTTGGAATACTGTACGAAGGCAGGTTCTCTCGCATGAGCCCTCTTAAGTGAGAATTGAGTGCCTCTTTATCGAATTTCGAGCCCTCGGGTGTGAGCACCACGTATGCGCACAAATTCCGAGTTGGTGCGGGTTCTTGTGGAATCACTGCTACGTCAAGGACCTGGGAGGCGCTGCGTATGACCTCTTCGACTTCTTGTAGCTCTATGCGTTGTCCGTTCAGCTTGACTTGCCTCGTGCAGGTCTTGCGTCCAAGGCACTCTATCTCCCCATTGGGCAGAATCCTTCCGAGATCCCCAGTCTTGTAGGAGCGGCACTGACAACATAAGCCAATGCGATCTGCAAAACGCTCAGCGTTGAGTTCTGGCATGTTCAGATAGCCATTGCGGCTGACTCCGGGTCCTGTGATACATATCTCCCCAACCTCACCATGGCTAAGAGAGATGTTGTCATCATCAAGAATGCTGATGGTTGTGTTCAAAATAGGCTTTCCAATCACGAAGGCAGAGCAACCTGACGGGGTTTGGCCGTTAAAATACACTTTCTTCGTACTGCAGACAGAGGCTTCGGTAGGACCATATGCATTGATCAGTTTCCTTCCCGCACCCCAAATCCTGATTAGAGACTCGTCCGAAGCTTCACCAGCCAGGACTAGGGTTTTGAAGTCTGGTAGATGCTCCAACGTGCAAGTCCGGAGGACTGATGGGGTGATGACTGAGTTGCTGATTCGGTGCTGTGCAATGGTACTCATTAGATTGCCCGGCAAGATTTCTTCTTCCTCTGGCACATACAACGACGCACCTAGCATTAGCGCGCCGGTGATGTCTCGCATCGAAGCGTCGAAGCACAAAGGTGAAAAAAGCAAGACGCGATCGGAACGACTGATTTCGCGACTCTGGCGGATATCATCTATCAAGTTGAAGAGGTTTCCGTGCGTGATAGTGACGCCTTTGGGAATACCAGTCGTACCGGAAGTATAGATGATGTATGCAGTCATTTCGCGATACCCTTTAGACGCAACGTCAGTGCTACGATATGCCCTTAGCCTATCAATGAGTCCTTCATTGTCCAGGCAAAGGGTCGTTCCGGCCTTTAGATAAAGAGTCTTCTCTTCGATGATCTTTTCAATGGTGATAAGACAGGAGGTTGCACTATCCGACATCATGTATTGCATTCTCTTAGCGGGCAAGGACTGATCGAGCGGTAGGTACGTGGCACCCACTTTCCAACTCGCAAGCGCGGCAACAACATATTCTATTCCCCTCTTCAAAGCAACAGCAACGACACACCCTAAACCAACGCCTAGAGAGCGTAGATGATTCGCGAGCTGGTTAGCTCGTTCGTTCAACCCAACGTAGCTTAGAGTCCCATGACGACTGATCACAGCGAGCTTTTCTGGATGTTCGAAAGCACATTCCTCGAAAAGTGCTGTGATGGCATGGCTTTGAAACCAATGCGAAGACCCATACTCGGATTTGGTGGGATGCATCGTGCTGACTGGAAGACAGTATTCTCGATCCTCTCAGTGTGACGATGCTGGAAGGACCGCAAAGAGACTGGAATTTCTGAATGGAGTGAGCTAATTCCCGTTCAAGTGTTCGGGCTCTATCGAGGTAGAGAACAGTTTACCAATACAAAGGCGATTCAGCGGGGTTCAGTAAGATCAAGCTCTTAAGCCGTGTACATATTGACCGCACGGGATATATGAGTTTTCAAAATATGTAGATTAATAGCGTTGTGGAAAATTCAAAGAGGCTAAGATGAATAGATTGTGCACAAAGGGTCAATCATGGTGCGGTTAGCACTCCTGAAACCCCCAAATCTCATCTTGGATACAAAGACATTCATGTTCCCTTTGTCTATCTTTGAGCGATTTGGCGTCTGTTGGAAGGTCTTCAGCTTGAACAAAGGCTTCAAATAAGGCTTGGGACAATATCGCTTGGCTTAATGGTACCCACTGACGACCTTCTATATTTTGCGTGAGTAAACTGAGACTATCACTCCCTTGATCTCAATTTGACTGGCCGCATATCTGTATATCTAGCTCGAACTTCAAGAGGGTCACTTTCCGGTAAGGAGAGAATGGTTAGCCATACTTTCCTTGAGGGGCAGCTGGAAAGACTCCGAGAGCACACCGAACCACCAACCTCTCAGCCCCGAAAGAACATCGATGACTACAGTATCGATGACGAGCATGCTGTCCGTAAGCTTCTAGGTCGCTGGAAAATCTCTGTACCTGATGTCTCGGAAAGTTTATCGGCGGCAGTCAAATGCCAGATAGTCAGACACAGAAGGGTTCGGACGACGACAAGCCGGATAGTGGACATGGATGTACGCGAGGTTATAGGCCATCATACGCTCACAACGATCGCATTGCGGATGATGATTGAGAAGCTGCACCAGTTTTTCGTGTATGTGGAACGGAGGCGACCAATGCTACTACCATCGGGGATTGATATCATGCAGCTTCGGGACTTATGTCTCCAGGGGAATGAACGACAACATTTCCATACTATTCGAAGCCTCCTGGGGCCGTTTCGCATTCTTCTACACCATCTATCAAAGTCAGACCAGGGTTCCAAATACTCCTTTCTGCAAGAGCTCGGCGAGCTCGGCGTTATAGTACCAAGCGAGGTAAATGACTTTGTTTCAACGGCAGCGTTTGGCCACACAGATGAAATCCTATCTCCACCCGAGCATCTTCGAAAACTCTGGAAGCCAGTAGGGAGGGAGCGCGCAGCACCGGAAGACAGAGGACAGCTTGGAACTTATACCAAGGCGCTTTGGCGCACACATTTGCGAGTGCGTGATTGCTGCACGCCGCCAATCTCGGAATTTGAGTTGAAAGCTCTCTTCGGGGTTGACGCGACACTGCCTTCGCATGCCGACGAACGCTTACCGTATGAATGTGGGGCGAACAAGTATACGCTGGCAGGACAGGATCCTTTCGTGGTCGACTGTACTAATAGAGGGTTGTTCACAACCAGCGGACCATCAGGAACAGCGTATCGTTATCTGAACCTCTGGGTAGTTCCTGGTGGCGCTCGAGAGAAGCTGCCAGAGTTAAGACTTGCCATGGCCGCTATGATACTCGGTGGCATTCATCACTCTCTAGCTGAGGTTATAGTTGTTTGTGCGCCCATTCTTGGCCACGGAATGCCGGGGAGTGTAGAAGAGATGCTGAAGCAGCTAGTACCGCACAGGCTGCAGCTCGACTGGAGTGGTGTATCACAAAGCATGACGCCAGAGGCTTTTCACAGCGAGCTAGCTGCTCGTTTGAAAGATCGACTTGCGTGAAGAGACTGTATACATCAATGCGAGTCCCTAGTTTCATTGATTAGCCGTGTATCCTGACTTTTTTTTCACATATTCGAGGTGCACTGATCATCAAATAGGATGTTCACGATGGAAATATGAGGATCAGAATTACCGCGCTAGGCGTACTGTATTCTATAAGACTATTCTCGGCAGATTCAGGTTTAGCCGCTCAAGCTAGCTTTGCATTGCAGGGGTTTAGCTGGGCTTGGCGTTGAAATCTTTCTATATAATCCCTTTCAGCGAACATCTGTTCCATTTTCCTATCCCATATCCTGGCAAGGCACTCGTCACGGCTCTATCTCGGTAAAACCCCCCGAGACGAGTGCCTTGCCAGGATATGGGATAGAGCCGGAAGACATCTTTCCTTTTCTTTGACTTCTATGGTCAAAGCTCCTATTTCAATGAGGTTAGTGACTTAAGGAGAGATCGTCGTCCTATAACCATAGTGTTTAGAGGTGTGTTGTGCCAGAGAGGTGTAATGAAGTGTTGTCATCAAAGGCACTCACACCTATTAAATATACAAGCTGAATCTTGGACACTCAACGCAGTCACTCCGTTCAGTATCGAGCTAGAGTGTGCGAGGTTTCTTCCTGCCTCCCATGTCGTGCTTTGTCAGGTTTGGGTGGCTCTTCACCCCAGTCCCATTGTTCTCTCTCTGCTGTTTGCTTTGATGATTGGACGCATTACTTCCATGAGTTATACGTTATCATTTCTTGTTTGTTCTTTGTAAACCGTCTTTCGTGTTATCTTCATTGTTTGCATCAACGTTTAATAGGGTCATTATATCTACTCCTCCGAGGAATGGTACTGTACTTGATAAGGCGCACTAACATTCTTATCCTCAAGAACGACGTCGCGCTTGTATCTTCACAAATATCGTTGAGCAATTACCTCCACAACCGTGAAATCATCTAGCGATATGGTGGCGTCACTTGGAACACCAGCTCTTACCAGGGAGGAGAAGTACGACCTTATCACATCCAACATTCAGGAAGTCCTTCGCCCTGACATCATTCGGGAAATCCTGGCTGTACGGCCTCTCGAAATCTTCTGGGGTACAGCAACCACAGGTCGCCCACACGCAGCCTATTTTGTTCCCGCCATCAAGATTGCCCAACTTCTGCGGGCTGGTTGCAAAGTCAAGGTCCTTCTCGCCGATTTGCACGGCTTCTTAGACGCCGACAAGGCCCCTGAAGCCACACTGGAATACCGAGCGCAGTACTATGAACGAGTCATTGGAGCATTGCTGCGAGCTGTGGGTGTCGAAGTCGATAACTTACAATTCGTGCGCGGCAGCTCTTACCAGCTGACTCCTTCCTTCTCCCGCGACTTGCTCCGACTCAGCAAGCGTATATCCGTGCATGACGCCGTAAAAGCAAGTAGCGAAATTGTCAAAACCATGGGCGAACCTTCTATGGCGGACGGCCTTTACCCGATGATGCAGCTATTGGACGAAGAATACCTTGGGGTTGATGCGGAGTTTGGTGGCATTGACCAACGAAAGACTTTCGTGTTGGCAAATGACACGATCACTAAAGCGTTAGGGTTCAAAACACGCGCTCATCAGATGAACCCCATGGTACCTGGTTTAAGTGGGGGTAAGATGAGCAGCTCTGACCCAAAATCGAAGATCGATCTATTGGATGATCCGGCAACCATACACAAGAAGATTGCGAAAGCCTACTGTGCGCCTTGCGAGGTAGAGGGAAATGGTATCTTAGCATTCATCCAGCATGTCTTATTGCCGTACTCACAACTGCAATCTCTGGATGGAGAAGCAGCTATCAGTATGCTTTTGAGAGATCAGGCTGCGCCGACCATCTTCACGTCCTTTGCTGAAGTCACAGAAGCTTACGCAGCTGATCGCCTGACACCACAGCTGGCAAAGAAGTTCGTTGAGGAGGGTCTTGTTCAACTGAACACCTCGATTCGCAGTGATTTCGAGACCGATGAGGAATGGCAACGCATTGCCCATGCTGCATACAGCAACCCAACAAAATCTCCTGAAGGGCAAGACAAAAAAAAGATGCAGAATATCAGGGGGTATAAGGCGGATCGGACTATCTCAAACATTTAAGATAGTGCGGTCACGATCAGTAGCGATTACTTTTATCAGCAAAGCATGGGGTGTGTCCGTTGATGTTACAGGTAGTGAGAATCGAAGGATATTTATCGCGAAAGTATGTGAACCCCAGTCTGTTTATTCGTTATCTGAACATAGCCTCTCGCGCGCTTAGAGTATGTGCTCCTCTCAGTGCGTACATGGATATTTATCTCTTGAATGTACTGAATTTACCATATCATACTGATTCTCCTTACATTTGTGTATCGTTGTTGTTCCAGCAGTCTCTTCACTCTCAAATTTCTGGGTGATCCTTACCCTTTCGATGCTCGTTTCGGGACCCTAAACCTCTACTAACGGCAATAAAAAGGTCTATTGATTACTGAGCGCAGCTCTGAGTCCGATCTATCCTAGGAACTGGGCCCTATAGATAGAATTGTACACGTTCGAATAAGAGAGATAAATGATGCAACAAACGAATTGAGTAGGAAAGCTCTGATTGAAATGCTACTTCAATGGCAAAGGAGAAAGGCAAACCTTGATTGTTCAGGTACAATGTCTTTGAGGTACAGAGGATAATGCTCTTGTTCGTTCCCAGAGGCTCTCTGGATTTTTCATCTTATAAACTCCATGATTGCTGGACCTTTCTCACCAGACTAAGATCACATAAAATACCACAATCATGACGGAGCAGCAACAGCAAACCGAGACGGCTAAACAAACCTTTAAATGGCCAGCAAATGAGCCGCCGCATCCTCAGAATCTTGCTCTTGCCTCCCAGCTCTGTACAACATTAATGCCAGGGGGGCCCGCTACTACAGTTGTTACAACGCACTTGCCCTCTGGCTGGTCTTCCAACGATGTTATTCAGGTCTCCACCTGCTCTCCGACTGATCAGCGTCGCTTCATTGTCAAACTTCCTCGCCATCAAGTCTCGTCTTGTATCGCTGCCAACTGCAAGGCGGAAGCACTACGGACCAACTGGGCGTCCAAACATGGCTTTGGCCCCAAGGTTCTGGCTATCGATGAGGAGAGCGGAGGTTTTGTCATGGAGTACATCGAGGGACGAACGCTGACAATGGAGATGATGACGGACCGTCTGCCGCAGATTGTGGATTTGCTTCGACGGATCCATGGAGCTGAACCGTTCGAAGGGATGAAGAGGTACGATCCAATGGAGGTTGTAAGGGAGAATTTGGTACTAGTCAAAGAGAGAAACGCGATGCGATCAGATGATATCCGTCTCGTTGAAAGCGTTATACGCAACGCTGAGCAGCAAGTCATCGATCATCCGTTGATGCCATGTCACAACGACTTCCACAGCCACAACGTCATGCTCGACAACACCGAGCGCATGCTCGCGATCGACTTCGAGGACTGCGATCTCGGCGACCCGATGTGGGATCTTGCGTACCTGACCGCCAATCTTGAGCTGGAGCTGGATCCCTCCTCGTTGGAGAATCTGTACGGCGCGAGCGTGGAAGATGGACGACCGGTTCGAGCTTATGTTCCATTGGCATTAGCACATTATGCTACTTGGGCAGCTTTGCACGGAGGTGTATGGACGCAGCATCAGGAAGAAGTCATGGGAAGATTGAGGAAAGTGGTAGCTGATCTAGATTGAGAAACCAGTGCAGTGATTAGCACAGAATTAGTAATGTAGGCTCATCAGGCTTCCTCACATATAATCCAGGGGATGGGAGAGTGAATACCCTCAAGAGGTCTCATAAATCTATTGTAATCCTATCATCTCCATCCTCAAGGATCCAGACTGCGCAACGATGCATGTCGTTTTCTTCGGACGAATTCGACTTCCGTTCATTAAAGACTCCTTGAAACCCTCCAGAATTCCCGTGCACCGTCATAGCTTGGCAGTACGAGCCTCTGGGAGGTATAAGAGATTTTGGTTATGAAAGGAGAGCGTTGTTGAAGTAATCAGTAGTGTGGCACGGTCGAGGCTTGAGGAGAAGCACAAAGAGTAGTCTGTTAAGGTTTTCTTGCGATGAGAGTCAGTATACATCATGGACGTCATATCTGGGTTTTCTTTTGCAGCAATGAATGCCAGGGCAAAGTGCGTGATGTATTCTCATATCATGATAATATACAATTCATCGAGCCCCAACAATTTTCCCAAACACACTACCGGAAGGTATATGCAGGAAACGTTCGCTTCTCCGGCATCAGGGACAGGTGTTGATAGGGGTTGCTGTGCGGGTCATAGTACAACCCCTCCACGTGCCCATCCGCTCTCCGCAACGAGACATAGTAGAAGCCACTGATGGTCAGTGCGGTCTGCGCGTCCGATGGGGTGACGAAGCATTTCTCTTCATGATAGCAGTTAGTAAGCAAAAAGTGCTATAGAGACAGAGGCCAGAGCCGGAATGACGAACCTTTCCACCTCATCAGGATCCATTTCGTCATCAATTCCTCCCTCAACCACTCCTTACTCAGCAGCTTCCTGATCATGGCCTCATCATCACTGAGGTCTTTGAAAGGTGGGAGCTTTCGCCAATACATGCCGTCCACCCGTGTATCGGCTTTGAAACTTTCGGTCTCAAGTGTGAACTTGTTGAAATCAATGATCTCGCCCTCGAGGTATGTCGTTATGCTCGAGACCTTTGTTGGCGATGATTTGTCAGGTACGTTGAAAGCCTCCATCGTGCCGGTAAGAGTCATGTCGTTATAGTCAACACTGTGGATATTTACTTTGACAGGCCATCGCTCTTCCTCGGGTGGAGCAGAACCATCGGCGTTTGCTTGCGGAGGCTGACGAACGGGCGATGTGGTCCGGGGTGGAACGGAGCCAAAGTGTGGGTTCCTAGTTCTCGATCGGTATATTGAGGGAGGCATAAGTGGAGTATATGATGGGAGCGAGGATGGGCTTGCGCCATGTTGTGTGCCGGAGAGGACAGCGCCAACCTTGAGCCAGGAACTCTCCGGCGGTGGAGGTACGAGCCGCGTATTCACTAAGAAATCTTGGAGATGGATCGGAGAGCATCCTCCTGGATCAAGACCTCCCTCCTCGGCAGTCTCTTGCCCCTCTTGGTCGGACTCACACAATCGTAACTTGCCTAAATACTTTATAGCATCATCGATACGTCTCTTCTCCGCACAAGGTGAAGAAGTCTGCCAATATCTGCGTCTCCTGTTCTCGCTCGCAGGTGCCAAGCCGTTACGCTGATGTCTTAGCTGCTCTTCTAGGTAGTTACGATGTTGTTGATGTTCCGCAAGAAGATCTCGATGCTGTTGGATTTCCTGTCTCATGGTAGCTTCTCTATGAATCTGCCGCCGTTGGCTCGGCGAGACTGCGTTGTTCGAAGGCTCGTTTGCGCGTGCTGGAGTGATGTCTTGATAATCGCCTGCTTCTCTATGTCGTAACTGCCGCCGTTGGCTCGGCGAGACTGCGTTGTTCGAAGGCTCGTTTGCGCGTGCTGGGGTGTGGTCTCGATCATCGCCTCTTTCTCTGTCTAGAATGTATCTTTGTAGCTCGTTCCTTGATCGTGCCGAGAATTGGGGGTTCCGCCTAACAGCTTGTAGTAAAGCTGTAGTCCGTAGTGATGATTCTGTCATTGTTGGAATCCCCTCGGAGTCATTTTGGGCGTGTTGCGGCTGATCCCATGGTGAAGGTGTATGGGTAGTCAGAGCTTCGCGGGGTGTAGGGTCACGCCACTCGAGTTGGGCAGCGTCCCTCATCCGCCTCAGCCTCATTCTTTCTCGAAGATGCTCATCTCGACGCATTACATGTTCGTCCAACAGTGCCGCAGAGGACTGAGGTAATCGTCGCTCAGACCGCTCCATATGTGTCTCCCCCTCGTCATCCGAAGCCCCAGGCGCCCAGCCGTGATATTGCTGCGGCAGCGGTCGAGCTACATCGGAAGTCTCTTGCATCTCTCCAAGCTCTTGCAGTTGCGCAGGAGTGTACACGCGGGGCTCAACCATTGCGTCCACGGCTCTTCGCATCCTTCGGCGGCTTTCTCCAGCCTCATCGTACGCCAAATTATCTTCGTCTTCTGGTAGATGCGTGCGTAAAAAGCTAATATTATCGTCTTCAGCCTCCTGCTCGGCCTGTGTGATCAAAGTGGAGGCAAGATCTGGCACTGAACTGGCGAGCTGAGCCAACTGCTCGAGGTACGGATCCTCAGAGGAAGGTCCCTGAGCATAGCCATTAATGTGAGACCCGGAGAACGGCCGCATCGCGGAGGGCTTACAGTTGGTTCAGGCATCGTTGCAGCTTGGCCTTTGATTGGAGGAGCGAAGATGTGAAACTCTAGGAGGTATTCCAGTCAGTACCCAAGCCAATTTAGAAGACTCTCCCTGTGTGTTCGTGCCACAAGGATTAATGTGATATTTTTTCAATCTGTTGTGCAACGGAAGTCATAAGCCATAGAATAGAATAAGCCAGCCTTACACCCGGTCGCCGCGGCTGCATTCGGAAGGGACTAATTCTAGAACTGGTCAACCGCCTTGTTTTACCATAAATTTGGCTACATATCATCACAACTGCTATATGTATTCTACTGCATAACGACAACGTGTTCGCGATGTTTTGAATTAGCTCTTGCTTTAAGGCATCGTCCTGACACCCTGTGCCTGTGCCCTAGAACTAGAATAGTTCTATGGCGCCTGTCAAGTCTGTCGCGTCCTCTGGCCATATCTCTGACCGATGGACTCTACGACCTTTATAGTACTAGACTACCTTTCAAGATCGTCGAAACGTCGGATTCGATACTCTCTAAACTTTGTGTCGCATTAAGTTGGACAACGATGGCCGGGCGTGCATTGTCGATCTACCTTGGTCATTGGTACAGACTTCGTACGGAGTAGCAGAGCATAGCATTGAATTCCACCTCATCGCTGGTGTCGATGAAACAGTTGCCACATATTGCCTCATTGGCCTTTGAGATCAATAGCATTGGCTATGAATATACCATTTGCAATGGCAACGCCTAACTTCGTGATACAAGATCTGAGTCTGGGATCTCATCACAATGTCGAAGCAGTGGCATACAATATTGACGATTGCATGAAGTACAAGAGTGTTTGAGAGACGGGGAGGAGGGATCGAGGGCTGGTAAGATGTGGGCCTCAGAATCGAGACGATGAAGTGGAGGTCCGGATGGGGTCGAATACAGGTACGCTATGGATGGTAGCAGATTCCACCGGGCTTAAGGGAGGCATTAGGAAGTGTTCCCTTGGGTGGTTCATATGGAGAGCTCATACATAGTTTGTATACCTAAGCAGGAGGCAAGCGAGAAGGGCAAGTAAAGTAGGGTTCGCTGCTGTGATGTTCATACCACTCAGATCTCCAACGAGCATTGAGAGAGCTTTGTGAAACTTTGCATAGTGAATTTACAACCAAGGTACACTGTACTACCACTGATACATACAAACCCGGCTTTCAGACTTCTGCTTCATCGATCCATCACGTGTACAGCTTGAGATCACAACATGATGGGTTGCGCTCAATATAGCCAAAAATCTAGAATACATTGGCACGATGCTGACGTTCCTGATCCGCAAGCCAGAGGTTGCTCAAATCACTCCTGAGGACATTCACAGCAACGCCATCGGTCTTCTGTTCCCAGACAACGTCCTTACCTATCATGGTGACCCTGGGTCCTACGTCACCTACGTCTCAAAGCGCTTCGGGAACATAGAGCTCAATCTTGTCGACCCATACGATCATGGGGAACATGTGCTATTCGCCCATCACATCTGGAACTCGGGCATACAGATGGCGGAATTTATAAGTCAGGCTAATGACCCTGGGAATGTCGAGAATGACGGCAGATGGAATGTCGAAGGAGAGCAAGTCTTGGAGCTAGGTGCCGGTGCGTTAAGAGTATCGTGGTGTTTTGGAGATATGGACTGATGGGGAAAGGTAGGTACGGGCATAGCAGGCATTACCAGCGCCCTGAGCGGCGCACAGGAGGTTGTTCTATCAGATTATCCCTCTACGAAAATCCTTGGAAATCTCAGACTCAACGTGGAGAAAAACATCCCTGAACCACTCCAGCTGAGCGTCACGGTGCAAGCCCACGAGTGGGGCGTCCTCACAGACAGCTTTTCCGAGACAAATGCCAAGCACTTCACTCGTGTCCTAGTCGCAGACTGTCTCTGGCTGGACGGCGAACACTACAGCCTCGTACAATCAATCGTGCATTTCCTCTCCCCGAAAGCTGAGGCGAGAGCATGGGTGATTGCGGGTTTCCATACTGGACGGCCAAAGCTGGTGGCATTTTTCGACACTGCGGTACAAGCCGGGTTGGAGATTGAGGCGATTTGGGAGCGGGATGCTGATGGTGGGGAGAGGGAGTGGGTCAGGGAGAGAGTGGATATAGAGAAGAACAAGTGGATGGTTGTTGCTATACTGAAGCGCAACGAGGGCGAGGTAGTCAAGGAAGCGAGCGAAAGGGGGAGGCAGGAGAGGGTGTTTGCTAGTATGCTTATGCAAAAGAACAATCGACATCCCTGACATCTCTGCAAGCCCTACTTAAATCTCCAAAACTTCCACCCTCAACCCTCCTTCCGAAAACAAACCGTCGCCACCGACTGCCCCCACCCCCCTCCGAATCTAAACACAGGATACTCCACCCTCCCCCGCGCCACCAACGCACCACCCCAAAACCACATCCCCAGCTCCTCCTCCGTCCAATTACAACTCGTCACAACAAACCATCCCCCCGCCCTCACCAGCGGCTCCACCTTCTCTCTATACCCCTCGCCACCCTCCCCACTCAAACTCACAGCATCAAAAGTGCCCTTATCCAACACGACATCGAACCCGCCCCCCCACTCCTCCAGCGGTGCATCCTTTAAAACATCCCACATCTCAAACGCCATGTCCCCAATATGGACTTCTTCGCTCTGCAGTACTTCTAGACGTTTCCGACACAGCTGTATCGAAGCGGGGGAATAATCTACGCCCACCATTCTTCCTCTGAATGCGCCTTCTGAGCGAAGTCGGAAGAGCATTTCGCCATTGCCGGTGCCTAGATCTAGATATGATGTCGTTTCCTTATTCAGAGCTAGGGTGGGAGAAGCGAGGTGGTTGAGGATTTTGGAGGAGGCGTTGACGTCGGAGAACCAGTCGGTGCCGGTGTGGGAGGGGGTTTGCGCATTGGTGGAGATGTCGTGGGTGTAGATTGTTTCCCAACTGGTATCAAGAGACTTAGCATTGCGGGATTGAGGATTTATGGGGAAGGGTTATGTACTATTCTTTTGTGCCCAGCTCACTCGGCTCGAGGTGAGTGGGCTTTTGGGGAGACATTGGGGAAAGGAGCGATGGCGATGGGTGAGGTTGAAAAACCTTTCACAGTTGCTGCCTGGCGTTCAGTGATTTTGTGTGTGCGTGCGACATAACGAAAGCAGACCTCCACTTTCAATGCATACGCTCCTTTCAATGAGTTATCTCTAGGCCTTGGTTCATGTTGCTGTCCCTTCTCATCCCGTTATTGCATGCTCTGATATTGCTTCAAATCTGTCACATTCGATGATGAGCTGCAAGGGGAAGTGTTCTGTAGAAACCTAGAAACTGAGAAGTGCATCCGCGGCATCTGTCATTCAGATTTACGCTCAAATGTATACTAGATATCAGCGCGTCAACAAAAGCTAAGATTCGATAGCGATGACAGTAGACTGAGGAAACTCATCCGTCTAAAGGACGGCTAATCGGTAACAGATTGCCACAATTGATGACTTTGGCCTTCGATCTGAACCAGCAACAACTTTATTACCTTAGTACTGTATGCCAAACATCGCCAAATGCCGCGATCTCCTTCACACTTTTCGTATCTCCAGCCACCTGTCTAGAATAAATTTCGACATCCGTCATCTTGCAATATCATCGCATACATAGCAGACAGCACCCATGAGTCTGAGCTGTCTCGAATAGATTGATCTCTTCCTTTGGTGGAAACTGGTCATCCATTTGGTCCGGCGGAAGCTCCTGATCCTGGTCTGGGACTGCTCTCAGGAACATCCAGCCGAAAACAAGATCGGCGTTTGTAAACTGTGTTGAAATTTTCGTGCAGCGCGCGTTCCGGCTTTGCGGAAATCCAAATCGGGCCCTCCATTACGGGAGTACCCCTGGTCTTTCGGACGGAGGAATCTGGCATCCTACCGCGTAGTTGTGAATCATAATCTAGGCTACTAGTTTGCCAAAGTGTAGCATCCAAGCTTTCGGGAGCTTTAACGGCGCTCCAAGACATATCTCAGAGGTGTTGATGGAACCTCCAATTGGCTAGCTAGAGACTTATTTCTGTGCCACATTGCTGAGCATTCGGACATAATCATTGAGGCAAAGCGTGTTCGATTTGCGATCCTTAACGTTCTTGAGCCACAATTCTATGTCCCGTACTGCGTGATCCTGTATACATACCACCATCGGATGTTGTGTGCCATATTCACCCTGACATAACGATTAAGTTCGTTCCCATCACACAGTGAGCGGGTCTCGACGCACTGGAGGCGAGCGATTGGTTTAGCCGCCATCTGGTCTTGCGCTGGTTGAGACGTTTCGTGGAAATCTTATCATATTATTTGGTAGTCAGCAAGTCGTTGTTATCAATGTCCTTCGTCGAATGATAACGCTGTGGATATCAAGGGAAGCTTGGGTGGGAAGGTCTCGAATATTCGTACGATCTCTGCATTGATGAAGCCGATGGGTAGCAATGAACCGCCAACCGTTATCGTTGCTCAAGTAAAGATACCATCGCAAGGCGTCTCTCTGAGTATATGTATGGGACCATTGCGTGCCAATGTGTAGCAATCCTGTTACGCGGCGTTCTCATCTCATTGAAGTGTCTGGCTTCAACGATTGCTCTCAACCTTAGTACGAGCATTCTGTCTCGCACTAGCAGTCCGTTGTTACCATATCTGTTCAAGCACTTCTGTAGTCGAGCTCCTTACATCTGCATTCGCAATCCGGTACCGGACAGACCTTATGACTTGCAAACCAGTCCCTCATATGTTTATAATGAGACATATGCCAGCATGTTCTGCACACGGTGGTCGAGCGACCCAGAGCTTCTGCATTTGTCTTGCTGGTGGCTGCACTGCCTCGTGAATGCGGATCTGGCATGCCAAGCCAGTCCATGCAGATTATACACCGTGGCATGTGGCGTCCGCAATTAGGGCAGACAGTACCAGATTTGTCAGTTCCGAAGATCTTCTCAGTATGAACACCGAGATCTGCGGAAGGGGTTACGGAAGATGCGTAGTCCGCGCTTCGGTCAAGGGCTTGATCGCAATAGTTACAGCGAAGGGTAATCTGGCGAGGGGCTGGATGTAATTCCGGCCTCCCGTTTGGTGGCGTCGAGAGCTTGGTGCACTGAACATCAAATAGTGCCCGCTGTGTGAACATACACCAATTGTTGAGATGGGAACGGTATGTTTCTCGCCAGAGGTCGACACGAGAATCTATGAAGTAGCGAGGACAGGTAATGGACATTGCGAGGACTGCTGTTTGAATATCTGAGGATTTGCGAATGTAATTCGCCAAAAGGGGAACAGCTTGCTCGGTAAGACCGGTCAGTACAATACCTTCAATATCACCTTCCTTGATGCAATCTGTCAGATTGCTGTCTATAAACTGGCTTAGTTCCTGGTCATCCAGATACATTAGGGCGATGCCAACTCGATCCCTGAGCGGAAGAGAGGTCTCGGCTAGAACGTCGTGCCAGTCGCCATAACGAACAAGGGCAAGAATAGCCCGAGCGTATGGGTCGTCAAGCGTTTCCGCAAGGTCACGGACAGTCTCTTCCCAGGTATCATCGGTGCTCCCCTTGTTGTATCCAGCGAGAGCAAGTGAAAGTTCTCTGTGTGCGGGGGAGGCGTTACGATATCTCAGCGCTTGAAAGGCCAGTTTGGCTTGATCATGAATGATGGCGAGTGCAGCAGCCTTAGTATACTGGCCCTGGCCAACGAGGTCGCCGACATACTTCTGGAGTGGCTCGAAACGAAGACCAAGCCCGCAGGTATGTAGGCATAGTCGGCGATGGTTTGGGGCCCTTGTTTTCGTCATACGAAACTCCGGTAGACTGAGCCTTTCACATAACGTTTCCACAGCAACAGCAACTTCTTTGCTGTATGTTGGCTTGCTGAGCTTGTTAGAAGCTCTCTGGGAGTCTACGAGTACGTCAGCAACTCCCACTGCTGATGAACTAGGCTTACCAAGGTCGTTATTCCAGATGCTTGCAACTCCGAAGAAACTGAGGTCCAAGGTGTCCGTTATCATTCCTTCATGCTCTACCAAGTCCTTGGATCCTAGCTCTAATCAGCGGAGATGACAATGTGGCTTGCGAAACACACTCCCTATCCAAGTCCAAAACCTTTGCAGCCAGGGGTGATCATGCAGTATGCCGATGTTCTTCTTGCAATCAAAGAGGTAACCTTCAGAGCAGCGCTGATAACTAACAGTCGAGAGCAGTAAAGCTTGCTTGAAGTCGACAATTGGGCTCGAGGTCCTGGCAGTAAGCAGCTGCTCGTGAAGGTCTCGACTTGACCAACGTTGCCCTCGTGTCTTATGGTCGTTCTTGATTGCATTATGATTAGATTCTCTATCACTGACAGTGACTTCAGCCAAATTTTGCCCTATATTACCGTCCATTCTTGTCTTAATTATTCTAACAGTACTAGAAAGGAAGTGGTCTTCGTCAAGTGGTACCTGTAACTTTGGAATGCATTCATAGGGCCGGCTGATAATTACATCGCCCAAGGATGAGACGCCAAGGGCCGAAGGGGACCCATCGAGCTCTACGACATCGACTGTACTATCGCCACGAAGGATGATCATACTCGGAGTACCCTTCGAACTTGCGAGGTTGGTAAAATCAAAAGCGACGATACGCCTCATTTCTGATCGACCATATTTTTCATCATTGTAGGCATACTCGACGCAGTGTATACGTTTGGTCAACATTGAATAATCACCTGCGGTCGGTGTCTCATAGTTCAGATGGTCAAGTGGCTTTTGCTGCTCGACTGCCGAGGAAAATCCATGCTTTGTCTCGAATACTTTGAATTCTCCTGTACTTGCTAAGGCGCCGAGGCAACCACTCTTGCCTTTGCAGTACCGTAAACTCCAGATAGTAGACACCATAGCCCCAGTGCTGTCCAGCTTTCTGGGCAAAGGCTTTTGTGGCCGGAACACTCCTTTGTATTCGAGCACTGGATTCTCGGCTTGGGAACCATAGTCCGACATCGATCCTATAACCGATGCTGAGAAGGGCGTGCCGGAGCGACAGTCCCATACGTGGATAGTTTGGTCGTCCGGAAGCCCTGCAGAAGCGAAGTAATGTTCATCTAGAGGATCTATAGCAATGTTGAAGATTGAATCGGTCTTGAACAGTAATGACGGATTCCCGCTGTTTTCTCTTAGATCGTAGATTCGAACGCCTTTACCTTTGATCCCGGCTACAAAGACCTCGGGTTGCCCAGAGAAGAACTTTATACTGGATATGGCTTCTGAGCTGGCAAATTTACGGTACGGTTCCACAAAGTGCTTGGCAGATCCACCCCCTGGAGAAACAACAGTTGGAACTCGTTGATTGACATCCCATATGTTGAGGCAGAAATCATTTCGGATTCCCTCTAATCCAGCGGCCAGAAGGCCCGTCCTGCTGAAGGCTACAGCATTACATAGCCGTTGACGTTTGGCGGGTAGTGAGGTGCTAGGTGACGAGTCGTCAACATGGAGAACAGTGACCTCGCCAGACCATGAACCAACGGCTACAAGAGACTCATCATGGGGAGCCCAATCGAAGGCCCGGAATCCAGGGACTTTGCTATACGTTGAGACTGTTTCCTGTCGAAGCGTTTTCCCATCATAATGTTTCACCTTGCAACGTTTGAAATATCTGTCCTTAACATCCACTATAAGGAATCGCTGATCGGACAGTGTAGAGCTTGGTGACCATCTAATTGCTGCCTCCATCTTGTCACAAGGAGATCCGCAAAATATTGCAATTTAGCCACGAGGTAGCATCCATATCACTCCGTAGGCATCCATACCTACAAGGACCCTTTTGAGGGACGACCAAAAAGCAATCTTTGTGGTCATGGTGGTTTGGCCACGCTGTTACGGAGTAATGTTGAGTGTTCGCATTTGCCGTGGCGTCTAGTATATTATACACTAGCTTGATATAGATTACCAGAACCATAGCCCCACCATTATTTCCTCCCAGCACACATTTCAAGTCAAGCAAGACTCCAACGATAATGGGGCGCCGCGGGGCCCATTACTCTCCTCCGCGGAGGTACGATACGACGTCCCTCAACACTGGCAGTAGAGACTACCATAGCGGTCCCAATGTACATCCTGCACGACAAGAGAAGACAAGTGCACTTCGAACATCGAACAAACGCTCCGTCAACTCGCTGAAATCAAAGATTCGCGACTTGACCCGCTCACTAGATCATAACGAAGGCTTGCCAGCCGGGGTACGGATCGAAAAAGAAAGAGCTCTGACGGGTTACAAGCAGGACCTTGAAGCTGCCGAGCAGGAAAAGCGAAAGCAGGCGCTCATCACGCGGTATCACCGAGTACGATTTTTTGGTGGGTGATACCTTCTTCCAGCCAGGGGATCCATATGACTGTTATGACTCACATTAGATACAAAGAACGTCAGAAAGCTACTCGGCACGTCAAGAAAGCTAGGAAGCACCTTGGGGCCTCCGAGCTGGGCACTCCGCAGCACGCCGCCGCTCAAGAGATACTCCATATAGCCGAAGTCGATCTGAACTATACGCAGTATTGTCCCCTCGACCAAAAGTATGAAGGCATATACCCGCGAACAGTCAATTGTAATGGCATACCAACTAGAGAAGCAGAAGAGCATGGCAACGATGGTGATACTGAGAAAATTTTAGCTTCGAGACCCGCTATGTGGCACGTTGTGGAAACCTGTATGAGGAACGGCACGCTGGAGGCTTTGCGCAATGGAAAGATGACTAGAACATTGACGATGAGAAGCACAAAACCAGCTGCGACCAACACTCATGTTCGTGGACCCGGCGGTGGGGTCATGATCAATTTCGGCGCGGCGCCTGAGGCCACAAAACCGGACCAACCTCAGAAGCAAGATGATAGTGATAAGAGTGATGGTGGTTTCTTCGAGAAGTGAGGCCACAGGGACTTAGGCTAGCTGTGAATGGATCCTCACCTATCGCTTATCAACATGAAAGGTCGCCACCGGGCCTTGAAGAGCATGTGGAATGTGGATAATATAACGTTATAACGATATTAACCGAGCCCAACTGCACTTGGGCCATGGACGACTTGGGGTGAGATCTCACTGGGGTACAGCTTCATCGACAGTAACTGACAGACCCTCAGCTAAAAAATGGTTCTACATACGGCCAGATGACGGATCCGAAGATCTGAGCCGAGTCCCTCGAGACCTCGAATTGGACCTTCATGTGCATAACGACAACCTAAGAACCATTGCGCTTCCCCTTGCTAAAAGGTTCCGCAATCGTATCCATATATATTGTAATCATGTATGTAGGCAAGAGAGAGTAAATCCATACCACTTTTCTCGTAGCCCCAGACCTTTTTCCAGCACGAAGACATTTCCCAAGCGCACTCCTGGGTATGATACAAACAACATAGGCGCTGATGGGAGTTGGTATTTATATCGTGTTGTGTTGGGACCTTGGTGGATGCACTGCGCCTCGGGGGAGGGTTTACCGAGGTGCAGCCGAGAGGAGTGCCAGGACATGGATAGATGTAAGCCATGAGATGGGATAGATTCTTCGACTCGACCTCAACGTGAGGTAATTGCGCGATACGCCGTTGTGAACATAGTAGAGAGGGGTTGGGACGTTGGGACGAGATTTTCTGCAGCATGGGGAGGGATAATTGGTTCATGGTAGATATTTTAGATGATTGTATTTAATTGCTTGCTTGCTTGCTATGGTACTGGTACACCAAGCCTCCACAGAAAAGCCTCCAACACCTTGCTAACGTAGAAGGGGAATATGACATTGCTTGCGTTTTCGCGTATTTACATGGAGTGAGAATGGTAGGGCACCCTCTGACCATCGACTTGGATTCAGCCATGACGGACAGGAATGGGAATTGCTGTTGAGGGAACTCTCTGGCGTCAGGCGTGAATCTTTCAATTGGTAGATGCGCTGCCGCCTCGTTCGAGGTCTTTGACTTGTACCTGAGGTGTAGCGGAGAAGAAGCCAGAACCCTGCTTCTCGCCCAGGTGTGTTGGCTTTGCGGAGGGCGTCAAGTCTGATAGATCCGAGCCGCTGTTCGGGTCTGGGATCTCTTTCAGCTCTCGCACAGGAGGACGGCCGGACTCGAGCAAGTGGGGGACGTAGATGGCGAGCAAGGGGCGTATTGCGGGGATCGAGACACAGATCTTTGATTTGTCAGTGAGGGAGACGGCATAAGATATTGGATCGACTCACGATGCCCAGATCCACTTCGACAGCGGACGCGATCCACAGAGGCCAACCGGCCCAGGTCTCGTCGTACGAGTGGATGAGTGCCTTGTCAATGAAGTACGCCTGTATGATACCCGCGATGCATACAATGAATCCTAGGAAGAACAAACCGCAAACGGCGATTCGCTGTTTGAGAGGAAGTTGCAACGCCCAGACAATGGGCATCGGCAAGAAAAGTAGGATGAAATCGAGGAATATGGTGATGACGGCAAAGGACATCATGTAATTTCCCTCGTCGATGCATTTGTATTTGAATGTCGCGAGTGGCATCCAGAATGCCTTGAGAGGTCTATGAAGGGCCGTGGTCAGCACGTAAGAGCGTTTTGATGTGGGATAAGGTGGAAGGTACTGACCTGCAGGCGCACACTGCCACGATGAAGAATGCTGTGAGCATTGCTGCATGGAAGATCAAGCCCGCCCATACCGACATCCTATACCACCGGGGCGATGAGGGACCGGCGAAACGTTTGTAGAAGCACAGTAAAGACATCTTGTTCAGCGTTGCCGCCCAGAAGAACAGGATTTGGGCCGAAATGCAAAGCTTGTATCTGGAAGGTTCATATTAGTATTACTATCCAATATTCGAATCTGGTCGCTCAGATAGCCTTAGACAGATGACGTCTCGCTTCGTTCACTTCGAAGCATGTCGTGCAAGTCAAAGCAGCGTCTGGAATGTTAACAACTGGGTCTGGATAACATACCCTGGTGGGCCCCTTTCTGGGTGAAGATCCCATGAATGCCGATTCCAGCCAAAGTTGTTGTCGGCAGTCAAGACCACGACGGTCAATGCAAATGTAGGAATCTGTTCAGTTCAGTGACTGGCTCATTCATAGCAGGAGTGCCAACCTACCAAAGAGAGGCCAATTACTATATCATCGTGACCAAAGCTGTGAGTAATCTTGATACGTGTATAGTATCTGAGAGCCACGACATCAAAAACCAGGATTATGAAGATGATATTGACGACGGTCAGTGCAGATCCTCGAGTAGTTGGATTTACGAAATTCGGCTTTGGCCAGGATGCGATGACTTCCTTCGTTGGATGCATAGCGTGCAATTGATAGGCATTCACAGCAGGATGCAAGAATGGTAGCAGCACTCAATCAAGAGCGTACCTCACTGATGGTGAATCGACGCAGAAGACAGCCATTGGTGAAGGGGCCGTTGAAGGCTTTATCATGCCCCTCCGGTACGTATAAGCCATATACAGTGTCCGAATAATGACAACGACGGCGTAGATTTTTAGACGAGACCATGGAGATTGAAGCCATAGCGCACGCCTCTTAGGGTCTTGGAAGTGAGCCGCTACCAACGGTACCTGGTTTCATGGCGTTCGTGGACGAGTCGAAAGCGTACTACGAGATAGTACTATGGTAGATCAGGAGCGGTGGGGGACCAGGACGAGCTAAGGCTGTTAGGCTGAAGACTATATCGCCCCAAGGCCAGTGCGCAATGGACCGGATAAGCAAGAAGAGTTTAGTACCTCGAGAAGCTTAAAGTATCCATCGAACTACTGCATCTTACCCCACAAAACCCACGTGCATTTGGGGGAAATTTGCATACGTAAGGTAGTCCAAATGTTCAAAACGCCCCTGGAACGATCGGAAGCCCTTATCGGCCCTGCAAGAGATGTGGAGACTCATGAGGATCTTCTGTCGTGAGACAAGGCCTGAGACTGCTGTCGACTGATTGTCCAAATGACAGCAGAGTACCCCTCGAGTAAATGATCTAACCTCCAACACTATTTGGTGTTAGTTCGATACGCCCCTAGGAGAAGACTGAACCATGGAGCTGGGGCTCTCCTTCGACTTGATGGCTTCGTCCGTGACGATTGTAGACTTTGGGGCAGGCGATGAGTCTACGCAGGCCGAAGGCGCGAGCTTTGATCAAGCTACCTTGAATGTTTGCGTAGGAGGGAGCCGATGCAGACATTCAGACTCCTTTGCGAAATCCCAACGTAATTCAATATTCTAAAGAATTGAGGTGAAGGTCCTAAAGAGCCATCGATTCGACGCAGTCACATACCAATTGACGTCGTAAAGCGTGTCTTCGAGCGCATTCGGGCGACCATTAGACCAACCATTAGACCGACATAGCTACCTTAGATTACTTGGCGTGCTAGGGTTCGTCGGATTCATGGCTTGATCTCTAGGATTTTGAACCCGTGTGATGCTCTCTGAACACCCATCTAGCGTCCAAGCGGGGAGTATATCGCACGTTCGGACGGATGATCATAATGGGAATGTTCGACGATATCTGTAGACTCGGAAATGGAAGCAACCAGCATGGCTCTCACCTCGTGGAAGCTTCCGCCAAGTCAAGCTTTACAGTCAAAGCCATCGCCTTGATCAGCCCTTCCACTGATCCTATATTTCCCTATAACCAGATCTTTAGCAACAAGTTCTCGTGTCCTACCCAAGCTTTCGATGGCAGCAATCCTCTCAAGAGTGGCATTGAGATGCTCTTCGAAGTTGGGCTCGTTGCAGATCTGACGAAAGGCGTTCAGCATTGGGACCGAGTCTGCTCGGACCATAGCCTGGGCGTCAATTGTGAACAAATTGATATGATCATAGTCCTTGATAAAGTCGGCTCTTGTCATGATTTCTCTCGCTTTGTGAAGGGGTATCTGTGGCAACAATCGGCCCTGTTCAGGGTCGTGGGTCTTCTCATCCTCTTTCTCCTGGTCTACGAGAGCTTTGGCTAATACCATCGCTGCTGATGCGTACTTCTGTTGATCCATCACGTCGTCATCCATACCCTCTCCAAGTATCCAGCAATTATTCAAGAACCACGTCTGCTCTACTTGGCAGATCTTGTCACATGCGTGCAGCATATCATGTGACTTGGCCACCCGGGTTAGGAACGTCAGTCTGCCACCCACTCGGTCGTACACCTCATGAAGTATTCTGGATGAAGGTTCTTCTCTGTAGTATTGCCTGCGAAACTGCTTCAACGCCAAGACAGCTTGGTCCCTCGGTAGGTCCAGAAGAGGCAAGACTTTCATGCGTGTAGAGTACTTTTTGAGACGTTCATAGACCCAGTAGTCATCGCTATTCAAGACTACTGTGACGAGATTGCTTGCCGCCCATTGCTCAGCTCTTTGCTGGATAAGTTCCAACAAATCACGTCCATCTTCATCGTCTCTAAGCAGATGTGTGCTGTTTATTATGAGCACTAAGGGTTTACCAACAGCTTTTCGTCTCTTCAGAGCTACTTTTTCTAGCTTGTTGAACGCCCGCTCGATGTCCAGAAGGGCAGTGTTACCTTCTCGGGGACCTTTGATGCTGAACAGGCTTCCAATGTAATCCTCATGAAACTCGTAGTCGAGGGCCTTGCCGAGCCGTATACGAAATATCTCAAGGTCCGCATGCGCTTCAAACATAGATATACCCTCGCCGTCTACGTTTTGCATAGCATGTAAGAGCATGGAAGATTTGCCTGTTCCTTTCTCGCCGATTAACAGATGATAATGACCACGGTCAGTCCCGTTGATGATCGCGTCTATCTTCATCTGCTCAGCATGACGAATCCAGTGCTGATTCTCTTCTTGAAGGCGATCCGTCGGGAGACCTTTCTCCATTGAAGCAAGGTCGAGGACAGGGTCCCCTGGTTTGAATGCGTTCTCCATCTTTTGCAGAACAAGATACTTGTAGTACCGGTGATAGCCATATCCAGCTAGTCTGTCGTTTTGTGTATTAGCTTCCATCTTATAGAGCGTCAAGGGTTGCGGTGCACCTACGCAAGAACTAAGATAGATGCAAATGTTGTGGCCGCACTCTCAAACATCTTAAAGAAAGTCGGGCTCCACTTCGATGTCGGTACTGGTCTCTCATCTGCATAGGATGATTCTACCACTTCGCCTTGAGGTCCAACTTGGCCGGGGCCAGGTCCACTGAAACCATTGACATAGCGTACTCTTGCCCGAAGGAAGGGTGTAGAGCTTGGGAGCTGAGAAATAAAAATAGGATGGACCCTCGTATTTAGATGTGAAGCACGACGCATAAATACAAGATAGATAGACAATGGCATAGCTATAATCGATAACGAGTGTGCATGAGCGAGTAGGGAGCGGCAATCAATAACGAAGGATCATTTGTGAAAGTTGTTCTCCGCTGTCGACTGAAGGGGATTGAGTCTATCGAAGCCATGCGAATCGTCCAAAGGATGGCAGTCTGGCTATTAGTCTACAATTCATATCCAAGAGGCGTTGGAAATACACGACCATCAAGCCTCGAGTTTATACGCCGGCAGGCGATGCATACATTGTGTTATGTACTGTAGAGGATGGTTGATATGAGTGCAAAATTCTGGGCGCGAACCAACAGCTTCACTCGCGCGTCACAGGGTGAAATACTATTACTTCATAGAGCTTAGCGTTTGGATAAAGGGGTTGCTGCTCTGTCGCCTCTTATTTTCGTTCCTAGAGTAAAGTACTCCTCTCCATCAAGCAACCTTTGAGGCAAAAAATTCGCTCCCACTGGGGCTCGAACCCAGGACCTTACGGTTAAAAGCCGTACGCTCTACCTAACAGAACTTTTAGTCGACTTTTAGAGAACTAATCATGAATCAAATTACCAATTGCGCTATAGGAGCATGAGATGATGCACTGCTAGATTCCTGGCTAAATCAAAGTATATTAAAGCTTTCTTCTCTTCGAAACAAAAGGTTGGTTAGCATCAAACCACGATCTAAGCATGTTGGTTCCGATAAGGGTGAACCCTTTTCTTAACATTATCTGACATCACCGTATTGCATCCTGGGTTGCTAACTCGATATACAGCAATCTAGCTGGATCCAGAGCGTAGCTCTATTTACGTTTTGGTTCACTAGTTTTCGATAGATTCCAGTTCTCTGTGTCGGGCATATTGAGAGCAATAATTAGCAAGACCGTAAGAATCTACTTTGCCCGGAGACCGGAAGTGATGGAGTATGGACCGAAATATCATCAAGGGGAAGTCAATTATTCAAATCTACCCGATTTCTCCTTCACATGGTATTTGTTTATCGATGGAGACACGGGCTATTTTCCCATATCCTTCCTTTCGCCTTTATTCTTGAACATCCTTCGCAGGAAGCCTCGTTACATATAGTATAGTGTCCGCCTCTAAGCCGCCCGAAGTTCGTACCACGCTGGCTTTTGAGAAAACAATGTGGCGGAGACGATATATATACTCCGTCGTCTTTCCATTCCAACAATCTGCTACAGTGTTCATTTGACACAGTCGTTTATGGGACAAGTTTTCTCGTTTCCTACCACTTTCTCTCTGAGTGGTCCAAAACTTTCTGTGTGCAGAGGTACCGTCTTTCTCGACATGGTAACATTTGATCTGCATACCATACGCATGGACCTCGGCAGGATTGAGAAACTTGATGACGGCTTCTGAAAACTGCCACTGATGATGAGATGACGACCCACTGCTGCGGCCCCCGCCCGGAGCTGAAGAGCAGAGTAAACTCCAGACATATTGAGTTGTGTGGCGGACGCCTCGAAATGCGTGGATGGGAGAGTTCCGAGCAAAGCTTGCTAATAGATTTGCACTAGATACTGTTAAGGAAATGGTTGACCCTGTCAGACCTAGAATAAAGTACTCTAGAATATTTGTCGGCTCCATATTAAAATTCTTGTGTGGTAAAGGCCAAGCCGCTTTTGACTCTCCATCAAGCCACTTCCAGTTTCCATCCACAACTTTCGTTAAAACCCTCAACCCACAGTTACATGTACCTACACAAAGCTCTCATCATTCACTGCACCAAGCAATCCAACAGCGTATCGAACGCTGGTTAGACCAAAACTTGACCACAATCAATTCCCTGTAAGTTAGATCTCTTCCAATGTTTCAGGCTTCGTATGAATACGTATAGATCTTCTCGCTTGCTCTCTAGCCAGTCGTAATGGCTGCATCGTATCTTCCTAGCCGTAAGTTCTTGATACAGTACTGATATTCACTGCTAACATACTCATCAGTCCTCCTGAACTATGTGTACCCAGCGGCACTTACAGCAGTCGGGATCGGTGGCAATGCCTACGTCCTAGGAGCCCAGATCACAGACTTGAAAGAGGATACTCACCAAGTAAAGGAGGAAGTAAGATTGATAGAGGATGTTCTAAGAAAGGTTCAGGACGATATCAAAGGTGTACCTCGACAGAATGAGCTCGAGGCTCACGACATGGCACTGATTCAGAAACTTGTCATGGACTGTGATAAGAGGAGATGAGAGGTCAATGAGCTAGAGGATGTTGCTTTTCCCTTTGCTTTGCTTTGCTTTGATAAGCGTATACCCCATGGTGTAAGCACTCTGTGCTACCTATTGCTACAAATGAGAATTCGGTCAGAGATGGTATGGATTTTGGATTGTAGAAATAACTGCCGTCAAGGCCATTACAAAATGGATGCGTTCTGACAAATATCTTATCTCCAATCACAGCGTCTTGGGTAAGCGTCGTTCGGGCTTCTCTCATCGGGGACCAGGGTCGTTCACCCACAACATTTGAGACTCTCGATGAATCTTCGCACTGAACATAAATATTCTCCCCCCTTTTCTTCCTTGGATGTAAGTCCTCATGATAGGTAATTGATAAGTTTAAGACGTCCTATCAGCGTGTCTGTATTAGTTACGCATGCTGTAATGGCTACTTAGTCTTTAGTTGTAACCTAATAACTAATAGCCTTTTGTCGTCAAGTCCTAGTCGTATTATCACCTAGTTATAGAGTATATCTCGGTGGCTATTTATGTCTTGTAGTAGCTAATATATATGTACTTTCGTCAAGAATGGGAGGTTTATCAAGAGTATTGAATACGCTAATTCACTCGCGCGTCATCGCCGCAAACAGGCTCGCGTTCACCCAAAACATCACTTTCTCTAACATGTATTCATGCAAACCCTCAACTCGGAACCACTTTCAACTCAACATCATCACTCCTCTCACCGAGAAGCGGTATCCACCATGGTGAAAACCAGACACAGCGCGAAAAGCGCAATCCCATCCGAGCCACCAGCTCACCTTCCAGCAATGTCGCCCGCGCCGAATTCCAATTTCCCACCTCGAGCCCGCTTCCCAGTGCTCGTATTCCTAAGCATGGGCCTATCTTCCTTCCTCTACAGCATCGCCTCCCCGCTCATAAGCGGGGATCTCGCAGCCGCGAGTCACACCCGCGACTCGTGGTATGAAGTCTCTGCCCTTCTTGGGTGGAAAGCCGCCCAGCTGGCAGTAGGATGGTACGGAGGCTATGACAGTATGATCTCACTACATGCTTCAATGAAACGTGCCCCATACTGACGTTTTTGCGATCAGGCTCCGATGTCGCCGCATTAACACTCCTCTCTCACGCGCCATTTCACTACTTCCTAATGTCCTTCTACTCCGTCCGTCCCTCCACCTTCCTCGCTTGCATCTGCATCGATGTCCTCTCAACCTACATCCCATTCTACACCCTCAAAGTCTCCTCCAGCGTCCACAGCGTCAAGACGCCCCGCGGCGTCGCAGCCAACCGCTCCGTCATCAACGATTCATATGTCCAAATCGCCATCAGTCTCCTCGCAGCCTGTATTTATGGCGTCGTGGTGCTAGGCAGCTACAGCAGCTGGCTGCCCACGTACATAGTGACGCATTTCGACGGCGTGAGAGATATCTCGAAGCTGTACAATAGCAATTTTCCACTTCTTGCGGCCTCCTTTGTTCCGCTTGGGATTGCGGCAAAGATATTCATGTTCACGCCGGCTACGGCTGCGAAGCCAGACAAATACGATAAGGAGATCAAGAGATTCGATCCGGAGGAGGCTACGTTATGGGAGACGCTTGTCTACAATTTGTGGGGACATTCAAAGCGGACAAGGGCGTTAATTATGAGGACTACTACATTGGTCGCTGTGTCTAGCTTACATACTTCGCTTCAGACTTATGTTACTGTTGAAGGGTCTGAGGGATTTGGCGGCGTGGGGTGGTCAAGTGTGTGGGCTTTGGCTGCCACGTTGACCGGTGTGGCATTTTCGTGGGTTGGGGACGTGGAGGGAATGGACAATTGAGGCTTATTGGACCCGGAAGATGGAGAATAGTGGAAGTGAATGAAGGACCGGCTGCTTGGTTGATTTCGTCGAATTTTTGCCGGTATCTGCAGGCGTAATGCAGGATATACCACGATAGCCACTCTTGTTCTCAGAATTGAGAGTTGCTTTGCGATCTAGGGGTCGAGTGTGGAATACCATTTTATTAGATCAAACCCATATTCACGTCTCGACCGGTGACAAAAGAAACTGGTAGAGGGGAGAACACCACCAAAATGTCAATTACGTTCGCAACTTACCCTGGATTTTGCCTCCTAGTGAGCTATAGACCGGTGCGTTATGCTGCTAGAGCAATGGTGACGGCAGCTCATAAGCACAGCGCGGAGAAAATAGTAGAAGCCTTTGGTGGTAACCTTCCGCAAAGGCAGTTCCCACTACAAGTTTATACACGCAAGCCAGCAATACTAATCACCAAAAGATCGAAAGTAAGACTACCTCCCCCTACACATCCAACCGTTAGCTTCGGCCTCATCTGTGATCGGCCAGAAGGCTATTGTCATCAGGAAGGCAACGTACAATGCATCGAATCCGGCCGGTTGTCCAAAAGACAAAGCCCAACAACCCGGAGTGCCGCTTGCAAGATCTCATCAAACGAAGATACGACCATGGTAACGCCGGCAATGATTGACACATCAAGCTTACAGGTACCGCTTCTGCGAGAGTAGGCGACGGTGCTTGACGATACATCCGGGGGTACAGTGAACGTTTGTTCTCTAGCGTGATGTTCGGTTGCGAGGATGAAGGTGAATACGTTTAGACAATCAATTGCGCGAACGTTCTGTTGATAATACACTGATCTGCTAGTGCATCTTGTGGGTGAGACGACGCGGGGAGGAGAGCGGAGTGTCGACACGTTTGAGCCAGGTTGGAGCAGGGAGGGAGATGAAGGATCGATCGCTATCGCTAGGATGGAGGAGACGAACAGCAAAATAGTTGCGAGAAGCATGCCTTCCATACTTAGATGAACGCTGTCATGGGCAATAAGAGATCAGATCAACTCCCTTTGGAGAGGACATTTGCCTTGGGTTGTCTATTCCCATGTATAACCCCACGATCGTGCATACTGGCGACGTCCAAAGGCGCTGTCGCTTACAGATTTCAAACAGCGGCCAGCGGCTCTAGGTTGACATGAGCCTACGCAATGTAGACAAGGCGTGAATGTCAATTTTGTCGAGGCTTAACAATGCCCTCGTGCACAATGTAGTACACTACCGTACTGTCGTCACCTATCGTAGCTAGGAGAAGTCTTTTGCCTCCTCTCCTCTTCTTCGTGCGATATGCTTCTTCCTCGTGTTTGCCCCGGGAGGAAGAATCTTCAGGTACGTGTTCGTCCTTCGTAGGCTCTTCTCCAATCGAATCGAATACCTCTGCAAATCTCTTCAGACTCCACTTCTCTTGCAAATGTGTTGGAAGCACCCATTCCAACTCTACCTTGACGTCTGCATTCGCCAGTCTGTCCTTGAGCTCTTCAACCTGATCATCTGGGTGGACGTATATCCTGTGAGGTGGCAGGCCAGAGATCAATGGCCGTGGTAAAGGCTTTTGGGTGAGAGGAGAGTGTGTATGGATACGAAGCGATGTCCAGTCGTGCTGATATTGGAGATTATGTTGCACCTGCACCGCCAGAGTATGTTGATAGCTTGAGTGGGAGGGTAGAGCCGGATGTGACTGGATGTAGGTCGACAAGGTGGAGACATGCGATAGTTCTTGCGAGGGCATTGTCATCTAACAATTGAAGGTGGGGGTTTGCGGCTTGGTACAGCTTAGATTGCTGACTCGACGGCCGAGACAACGCGAGTCATGGCTTTTATCTACTTCGAAAATGCCCTGGACAGTGCGCACATTAAAGCCACAGACGTGGTGCCATGAGTGTCACAAGCTCGACAGGTGGTACATCGTAATTGTAGTGTGTGGTCGACTAGGCTCAAACGGTATGGTATACTTACCTAGTGGATGTGTATTCTATGGTAGAATATGACTAAACCTAACGCTTTGAATTGCAGTGCACGAGCCAATCAAGATCAGGCATGCCCAACGACTAATCATCAAATGTCTGTGAAGAACCCCATCTTTTCACCCACCCTTATCCACTTATTCGTATAATCCTTCGAATTTTCACTTCGAAACAGCGTACTCAACAACCTCTACACGTGAAATATCTTTCAGCAACTTCCGATTGCCTCCTCCGTAACCCGCCACAAACCGAATCCATATCAACGTGCGCCTCGAACAATGACATTAATATGAAGCTTATCAGTACGGCCCTTGACCACGAATGATAGTAAACTACAGGATCTACTACTCATCCACTCCCAATTATGGCGAGCGACAGCGATCCAATGGCCTCCGACCCCCCAAAGACACCCTTGGGTCAGATAGACGGCGCCTATGATGGGGGAAACCGCAATCGTTCGTCTACTGCCAGCTCTGGTCGACTTCGTAGTGCCTCACTCAGATTTCTTGAATCTAGCCCACCGGGTGGTATGTGGTCAGCTACTGGTCAAGCACTCGCACAAGCTCCGACACCACTTGAGATTCGAAAAGGAAGCTTCGGCAGAGATGGCTGGGATGGACACATACAGCGGAGGAACAGCACGGTCAGCGAGGAGAGCATCAGAAGACTCTCGAGAACCTCTTCAGCGCAGACTCCTACGGGCCTAGGAAAAAGTATAACCAATCCTCTGAACGCACACACGGAGGCAGAAGACGAAGGGGACGCGCTTCCCAAGGTTCTTGAGGGCGAAGGACTGTCAGCAGGCCGAGACTTCGCTCCACACTCTCAAAGAGTTGCACCACGGCCGTTAGCTACAGAAGACAATGAAGACGACCCGTTTGCAAAATTCATTGGACGAGGAAAGATTGAAAACCAAGCGTACACCCCAAGGGCAAAGGTCTCCCCAGAAGCGGCCTTAGCTGCGAAGAGAAAAAGTGCTGACCCATATGCGATTCCTGACGACGACGATGACGACGACGACGTTGTTGACCCACTCGATGAATCTCATCCTGAGAACAAGAGGACCCTACCAAGGAAATTCCAGGACCCAGCAGGCGAGACGGTTCCGGTTCCTGGCGGGACAGGTGAAAAGCTCACAAAAGTAACTACCGGTACTGTTTCCGATTCCCATTCGTCCTCCGACAATGAGCAAGGCCCCAATGAGGACGGCGTTTACCCCAACGGTTATAAATTCCCACCAAAGCACACATGGGGCGAAGCTACCAAGATCGGACTAAAGGCTTTCTGGAAGTTCTTCATCACACCCCTGGGCTTTGTCATCGTCGTCTACGGCCTGAACGTCGTCGCCTGGGGCGGCATGCTCTTCCTGCTCCTTATCGGCGGTGGCTCGCAATTCATGTGCTACCCACCGGGCTCGCATGGAATCAAAGAATGCAACAACATCAACGCCCCTCGCCGCATCTGGATCGAAATCGACTCTCAAATACTCAATGCCCTCTTCTGCGTCACGGGCTTTGGCCTCATCCCCTGGCGTTTCCGCGATTTCTACTACCTATTGCAATACCGCATCCGGCACCGAGAAGACGCTCTCCGGAGACTGGCAGGTATTCACCGCTCCTGGTTTCGCCTACCTGGTAGTCGCGAGCTGCCGACCGATCCCAACGCTTTAGTTGACCGTCCAGAAACCAATCCCGCCATCCCCCTTCCCCCAACCAAAATCCCAGATGCGCCTCTCACGGGCATCCGCGCGCCAGCCACGAAGATGTGGAAGCTCGACTACGTCATCTGGGCTTTCGTGATCAACACCTTCCTCCAAGCCGTGCTGTCGGGGTTCATGTGGGGCTACGACAGGTATCAGCGTCCGAGTTGGAGCACGGGCACTTTTGTGGCGCTGGCTTGTATCGTCGCCGGTCTGGGTGGGCTGATGCAGTTTCAGGAGGGGAAGAGGATCAAGGCTGTGGAGGGCGTGCCGGTTGATGAGGCGGAGATGCTGAAGGATGTGGAGAAGAGCGTTGTTCGGGGTGAGAAGAAGACTGGCCATGGTAAGAGATGGGGGAAGAATAAGGTGGATGAGAAGAGTCCGCCCGAGGTTGGCTCGAATGTGTGAAAGGAATATCGTTCTTATCGACTTGAAGCGTTTCCTCGAGGGTCTGGTCCCGTCTAAGTAGATGGATTGTGAGCGAGGCTCAGCCACTTCTGTTGGGCAGTCTACATATCTTTAGCCGATTTAATGGAAGTCCATTGAGAAATCTATTTCTTGTTTCGATACCGACATCAACGGCTGTGACACCCCTGTATGAGTCTATAATACAAATCTATCGCTTTATATTTTCTATATTCTATTCAAACATTTCGAATCCCAAGACCATCGCGATGCACACATAGAGGAAATTTCATGACGCCTTCTTCCTTTTCGCCTTATCCTTCGCCGCCTTCTCCCTCCTCTGTATCACGCCCTCAGCTCCAACACCTCCGAATACCAACCCCACACCCACCCACTGCATCCCACTCAATCGATGTCCAAACCAAAGCACGCTCAGCATCATCGTCAACATTTTCCTCGTCACTGTAACCGTCACCAGCAGCAAACTCGAAAAGCGACTGAGCGTGTAATAGATGAAGATCTGTCCAAAGGCGCCACAGGCTGCAAATCCAAGTATATCTGGTAGGATTGCCGGATTGCGGGAGATGAAAGCCAGAGCGGCTGATATCTCGGAGCCGTTGGCGCCTTTGGGGGAAAGGGGCGTTGGTGGTAGGAGGGGAGATGCGATGAGGTAGACGATTGTGAGGAAGGTGGAGAGAATGTTCTGCGCGACCATCATTTGTGGGCCTGTAAAGGAACGGTGGGTGCTGAAGATATAGTCTTGAGTGCTGTTTGTGAGTCCGTCGAAAAGCAGGTTTATACCGAGTAGCATGAGGCCCCATGCAGAGTTATTGTTGCTTGGAGAAGATTTCTTGGAGGATGACGAGGGGTGGTAAACTGTGAAGACTGCGACGCCGGTGGTTACTAGTGCGACGACGAGATATTTGTAGAGGGGGTAGGATTTGCGGAAGATGGTGAGGTGCAGGAACATGACGGGGAGGAGTTTGCAGGATTTGGCGAGGATGAAGGTTATGTAGTCGACGTGGGCGAGGGAGGCATAGCCGAACGGGGACGCGAGGGAGGAGGTTATGGCGACGAGGATGAGGGGAAGAAGGATGGAACGGGTGGGAAATATGGTGGATGAGGGTGCGGAGGAAGGGGTGGAGAAGAGGAGGTAGGCGTAGCCTGCAAGGGCGGCGAAGGTCGACTGGATGGTATTGAGGAAGACGGAGTAAGTGAAGCGTTCGGGAGAGGTAGAGGAGCCGTAGATGGTCGTTGTTATACGTTCTTGTAGGAGAGCCCAGGAGAGACTGTAGATATTAGTAAGAATTGCCAACGACGTCGGTGCAGTCGGGACTTACAATGAAAGATAGATACCACCAATGCATACGAGTAATTGAGGAAGACCAGCTTGCTCTTGGGTAATTGAAGTAGAAGATCCCTTGGGCTTGCCATTGTTGCTGATAGTAGATGATTTGAGGGAACCGCCATGAACATGCTCTGATGATTGGCTCCGTGACTCGAAGTCTGATGGCTGTCTTCGCAGTGGAGCTGCTTGCTTTGTTCGTGCCATCGGAGGTTGCAAATGAACTTTAGTTGCAAAAGATTGAAAGAAGCATCAGACACAAATGCGCCTTCTCGTTTGACGCAACTGTACCAAATATAGACAAGGAGGACGTTGGATCATATTGCAGAATGATTGAAATACCTGTCCCTTACGACGGCAAGTAGAGACAGCTGGCCAGGAGCTTCGCCAAGATATAGTCTATGTCCCGCAAAGCCGACAGGGATCATCGGCCAGAACCGGAGCCGATGATGGTAATTGTTTCCCGGAGCTTTGGTCAAGAAGAAAGTTCAGAATACTTAACCACTCATCTCCCTTTTTTTCTACGGGTCATTGACATTTATACCTCAATCCGTTCATTAATTGTTGACATATTTCATTCCTTCATCTTTCGTCTCGGACTCCTCTCCTTACTACTTGTATAATACTTACAGCCCCTATAGCTTTTAATATGCCCGAGAGCATAAATGACGCCAATGCAAAACCTAGTAGGTACTGCTCGTGTGCCTTTCCTTGATCGAGCCATTGTGCACCTTCTTGAGGCAACCCGGCTGATAGCTGTTGCACAGATCATTGTACTCATATGGACGGTGACAAAACCACGTCCTCAACCCCATTGATTGCAGTCGAGAATGGAGAAGAATCATTACCGGCGAAAGGCGAGGCGAAGGAAGAGCAGACCATTGATAGTATGTCAGCAATAGGGGTTCGATGGATGCAGCTAATGGTGGCCGAGATGTCTTTCAAGTAACTATCAAACTCCCTCACACACCATACGAAATTCAGATCATGGTCTCGGCTCAAGAGCAGGTACAGGATCTTCGGCAGTCAATCATGGAGTCACCCGGGACCTTCCAATATTCGTGCTTTCACCTCGAGCACAAAGGGAACCGGATAAATGATTTTGTGGAGCTGTCAGAAGTGAAAGGGTTGTCTGGGTCCTCCGAACTGAGGTTGGTTGAAGATCCATATACCGAGAAGGAAGCCCGTATGCACTTGGTTCGGATTCGCGAGATAATAGGAGCTGCTGGTAATAGGACGGATACACTGCATGGGATCTCGGCGGGCCTATCCCTTCATGACAGCGTCTCGCCCTGGAGAGATCCGAACGCACCACCAGCTCCTCCAGACAACGCCTCCCATGGTAGCATTTCCGACATCCCGAATGCTCTGGCAGATTACTTGTTTGACGGACGACCTGCTGTGCGTACTATTCTACCTCCAACGCAAGAACAGCCGCCCAAAACCGTCAAATCTGTTGGACTTTCGCCCTGGAACCCGCCGCCTTCACAACTTCGTCAAAAAGGCCATCTTCTATATCTACTGCTCACTACAAATGAAGGCGAGCAGTATCAGATCACAGCGCATGTTTCCGGATTCTTTGTGAATAAGTCATCGAATAGCAAGTTCGATCCATTCCCGAGGCCTGCGCCTAAGAGGGCAGCCGCCCACTCCCTCTTCTCTTTGATCAGTAACCTGTCACCATCATTCAACACATCCTTTGATGTACTACTGGAGGCGAATAACAAGCGCGATCCTTTGGCAAATTTTCAACTCACCAATGCAATACCGTCCAGCCCATGGCTCGTTTCGCCTACAGTAATCGCTCCGTCGGCACACCAGCCAGATCTTACAAGAACTCAGGAAACATACCTGATGTCCGGGATTGAAAATACGGAGACATTACGGGATTGGAATGAGGAGATCCAATCTACTCGAGAATTACCGAGGGAGACCGTCCAGGATCGTATGTTTAGAGAGCGACTGATATCTAAGATATTCGCTGAATTCAACGATGCCGCTGCTCGGGGTGCGATGATGGTTGCACGTGGAGAAATTGCACCCCTAAACCCGACCGAAAGCAAGGACGCTCAAATCTATATCTACAACAATGTGTTCTACTCGTTCGGGGCTGATGGCGTAGGCACCTTCACCTCCGAAGGTGGCGATGAGGCTGCACGCGTCGCTGTTGGCAAAGATGCTTGTGGGGTGAAGGCTGTAAATCAACTCGACATAGCAGGCTTAGCTACAGCTGGTACTATCATAGTAGATTACCTAGGCAAACGTTTAGTCGCACAGAGTATCGTTCCGGGCATTTTCAAGCAGCGAGAACCCGAAGAGCATCAAGTTGACTATGGGGGTGTGGAAGGCCGTGATGTGGTTGCAGACAACGAGACATTCATACCAACATTCTCACAGGTCTCAAAGGCTCTAAAGGTCAAGAAGCATCCAGTGTGGGATAAAGAAGGCAAAACTCACGTACTCGAGGCAAGCGTGGAAACGAAGGGTCTTCTGGGCACAGATGGCCGAAAGTACATCCTCGACTTGTACAGGCTTACGCCCTTGGACGTCACCTGGGTTGATGAAAATTGGAGCGACCCGGTTGATGGCGCTACTAAACCCAAGGAGCATAATTACCCGCACCGCATGACTGTCCTACGGCCTGAGCTCATCGAAGCGTACTGGAGAGTCAAGATGGGAGAATATGTCAAAACGGAGGTAGAGAAGCGGAAAAAATCTGTAACGGACAAGAAGGCTCCTGATACGACCAATGCATCGCACGAAACTAAAGCTGACGAACCCAAGTCTGAAAATGCCAATGAATCGCCGGTATTGGGCAAAGGAACAGATGTGCAAATTCCAGACCAAGATATTGACCAAGAGCGTGTCGACATCTCAGCTTTTTCATTGACCCTCAATCCAGACGTTTTCTGTGGTCAGGTACCGCAGACAGATGGCGAAAAGGATGAATGGGCCAGCGATGAGACTGCAGTCCGAGCTGTTTGCCAATACCTCCATGAGAAGGCGATCCCACAAATGGTAAGTCATGCGTCAGGCTTGCTGCCAGTGCAATAGCTAATAGTGCTGGGTATCAGATACACGATCTCAAAGAAGGAGAGGTCGGCTTTCCGATGGATGGCCATTCCTTGAGTCAACTAATGCACAAACGAGGGATCAACATGCGATACCTCGGAAAGCTAGCCTCACTGGCCGAGAAGCAAGATGCTCGATTGCGAGCGCTCAAGGATTTGGTTATACAAGAAATGATAGCCAGAGCTTTTAAGCATGTCGTTAGCCGGTATTTAAGAAAATTGCCTATGGCTTTTGCTACAGATTGTTTAGCCCACTTACTCAATTGCCTGTTGGGTAGAGGCTTGAATGAGACACCAAGAGCGCATATTGACGAGGATTTGCAGGACTTGTACACGGATGCTGATTACTCCTTTACAAAGATGACACCAAACATGCTGAGAGCCGACATTGAAGATCAGATCCAGATCCGCTATCGCCATACTCTTGAGGATGATTGGATGCATGACATCAAAAACCTACAGCTCCTGCGTAGCATATCGCTCAAGCTTGGTTTGCAGCTAGTTGCCAAAGACTATCAGTTTACGCCTGAAGGTCAGGACCAGAATTTGGACTCGAAACCTGTGACGAATGGGGATGTACATCCAGCGGTGAACGGTAATGCTAATGGCCACCTTGGGGGGAAAAAGAAGCGGAAGAACGGCGGTCGTGCTTCTCCAACCAATAGCCACGATTCAGCTCCATCAAGTCAGCAAGTCACTTTCAGTCCGGATGATATTGCGAACCTCGTGCCTGTCATCAAAGATGCATGCCCTAAGAGTGTTCTCGCCGAAGAGGCCTTGGAAGCTGGCAAGATATCCATGATGCAGAATCAAAAGGAAATTGGTCAAGAGCTGTTGCTCGAATCCTTGACACTACATGAACAGATTTATGGTATCTTGCACCCTGAGGTGGCACGAGTATATCATCAGTTGGCCATGCTCTATTATCAGCTCGACGAAAAGAACGCTGCTACCGAATTGGCGCACAAAGCGGTCATCATCTCCGAGCGCACTCTTGGTATCGATTCGAATGAGACTATTCTCAGCTATCTCAATCTTGCATTGTTCGAGCACGGTAACCGGAACACCAATGTTGCCCTCTCGTGTGTCCGGCACGCGTTGGAGCTTTGGAAGATCATCTACGGCTCCAACCACCCCGACTCAATCACGACGCTCAACAATGCCGCAGTCATGTTACAGCAACTTCAATTGTACAAGGAGTCACGGCTGTGGTTCGAAATGTCTCTCACCATCAGCGAGGAAGTTTCTGGCAAGGCGTCCGTCAATACGGCCACCCTCCTCTTTCAATTAGCACAGGCTTTGGTCCTGGATCAGGACCATAAAGGTGCCGTCAACAGAATGCGAGAAGCGTACAGCATCTTCCTGGCCAAGCTTGGCGCTGACGATCCCAATACCAAAGAGTCGGAGAAGTGGCTCGAGCAGCTCACGCAGAACGCAGTCTCCATGGCCAAGCACGCGAAGGATGTTCAAGCTCGAAAGGTGCGGCGAGTCCTATTCAACCCTCGAGTGACGACGATGGGCGCTAGGCCGCAGCCACAGGTTGGGCAGTCGACTGCAGACCTGGTCAACGGTCAACAGACGCGAGGTAGCAGATTCAACGACTCTCGAAGCATTGAAGAGCTCATGAGGTTCATCGAAGGAGGTGGTGATATGTCGAAGGCTTCACCGGCCAAGAAGCGCACAACTCGAGGTAATCCTCGACGCCGTGGTGGGGCAACCATCGGAGCAGCAGCATGAAGGAAACATCTTTCCCATCTTCCACATTTCTGCCATCCGAATATTCTCTGTACAAAAGAGCCTTTCCCAAAAGTTGTTGCACCAAGCATGGCATTTACGAGGCGTCTCAACTCCATGTATAGCAATCTCTCGGATTCCTGCAGGATAATCTTCACTCTTCTCGCGTATATTGCACACAACTTCAATCCTGCATAGGGATGGAATCTTGGCCCGGGCGAGCATTGCCTTCTTGGAGCTCGGTTTTGTACATACAGATAGCATTGGTCTAGCGCGACCACGTTTAAGCTACTTTATCCGGACAACGCTGGGCTGAAATATGTTTTACCATCCGTTCCAAAAATCGTGTGCTTGAGTGAGGTCAATCAATTGACAAGATTCCGTAATGCATAAAGAGATCCAGTAAGTATGCGGCATTTGAACAGCGGACCGAGACCGAAATGTAAGCGCCCGAGGCTTTTGGGGGTTCGCATGTGCCACGATGGGGCTAATGCAGCTTAAGGCTCTTAGCCTCTTAGGGGGTAGTAGGCGGGCGGACCACGCGCGAACCCTGTCGGAGTGACAGCTCGACTTCCAATCAGCCCTCAGGCGAGGCCGGGGCTAGGGAGACGGGGATGCATCGGATAGGCTTGACTTGCGACGTGCATAGAAACTACTCAAGTTCTTTCTAAGCCAGTAAGGCCACGGACACTCCCTCGTCGAGAGACAGCTCTTAAGAGCTGGGCTGTCGCTTCCCCTCTTACACGAGTATTAATTCTACCCCGCTTATTCAACTTCGTCTGCGGCAGCGTTTATCTTTTCCTCCTTATCGACTTCAGGCGAAAGCATGGCCAATGTTCCACCCAACGAGCAGGACCCACGCCAAAACATCGAGGCAGATCCAGATGTAAGTTGTCCAGGCATCCTGTGCTGGTCGCCTACGACTGACATCGCTGATTCCTGCTAGCTCTTCGATGCGTCTGATTCCAGCCTGGGGGACGATGTGTACGTCCATTGGAACTGTTGGGAAACAACGGACTCGAAACTAATTACTATCACTTGATAGATCAAAGTATACTGCATCCCTGACCAGCAGCATTGAGAGATATCCAATGGAAAATGGCAGACGCTACCATGCCTTCAAGGATGGAAGCTACATCATGCCGAACGACGAAAGCGAGCAAGACCGTCTGGATCTCAGTCATCGAATGTTCACCATCACCATAGGCGACAAGCTGTATCATGCGCCCATTGGCAAACCTGCTCGCATCTTGGACGTTGGGACCGGCACCGGAATCTGGGCCATTGAGATGGGCGACGATTTCCCTGACGCCGAAATTCTCGGCACGGATTTGAGCCCGACCCAGCCCACTTGGTAAATACGTATTTGTGCTGCCCATAGAGTCTCGTATTCATCGTGACCCAGGGTCCCCGCAAACGTCAAATTCGAAGTCGACGACGCCGAAGCGCCGTGGACCTTCCAGCATCAATTCGACTTCGTCCACGTCCGCTACCTCGCCGCCGCCATCTCAGACTGGCCGATGCTGGTCCGCCAATGTTTCGACGCGACGAAGCCGGGCGGCTATACCGAGTTCCACGAGTATGACCTGCATGTCTATTCCGAGGATGGATCGCTGAAGCCGGAGCATGCGGAAACCAAGTGGAACACTCTGGGCTGCAATGCCTGTCTTTCCTTTGGCAAGGATCCCTATCCGGGCAAGAAGATCGAGGGGTGGGCGAAGGATGTCGGCTTCGAGGACGTGCACCATGAGAGGTTCCGCCTGCCCATCGGGCCGTGGGCGAAGGACCAGCATTTGGTAAGCTTTGAGGCACTTCTCGACCCCAAAAGCATAGACTAAATTTCCCTTCTCAGAAAACGGTGGGATCCTGGAATCTAGTCACGCTAGAAGAGGGACTGGAAGGAATGACCCTCCGGCTCCTGACGCAAGTACTCAAATGGAAGGCGGAAGAAGTGATGGTTCTCCTCGCCAACGTCCGCAAGGATTTCCGAGATCCGAAGATCCATGCTCAGCTCGATTTGTGAGTTTCACCCGTTGCTGTTTCACCCTGTGGTTGTGGAGTAACAAGAATGACTGACTTATCAGCCATGTCGTTTACGGCCGAAAACCGACGCAGTGAGGAATGTCGGATGGGACGTCATGTCTGCGAGGTAGGAGGTGTTTTCTGCGTAACGATCACGAACTTTCGTCCATGTAAATTGATCATTCTTCAGTATATGATATCTCATTTCGAGAAAAACCCTAGCAAAAATTTGCAAATCCGACACCGTCCACCTGTTAGCTCTTGACGTGGCAGATACAACAAACTCCCTACTCTGAAAGCAGCGAACGACATAAAATCGCAGACCACGAACATCCTCCCCAAATCCCCATCCAAGTCTCCAAATCCCACCCCAACCCCCCTTTCCAACCCCACGAATACACAACAAATAATCCCCTCCCTCCAAACCACTTAGTCCCCTTCCGAACCATCCCAGCTCGAGATAAAAAAAGAAACACCACACTCCACCCACCCACTCCACCCACTCAAAAACTCGCATACGAAAAAACCACTCATAGATTCAATGCACTAGAGCAAAGGGGGTTGCTGACGCCTAACCGTTCTCTACATTAATCTACCGTACCTAAAACCCCACCGACGCCCTATGGAGGCATCACTTTGTACTAGGCCCTCATCTGCCCTTCCTCTCCATTCCCCTACCATCCATGCAAGCAGAAACGCATATATCTATACCTCCCAAACCTTGGCGGTTTTTTAGGCGACGGCGAGGGTACGGGTGGAGTTTTAGGCAAGGGGGGGGTAGAGTGGCTGTGTTGGGTTTTGGGTGTGTGGGCTGCTTTTATTGATATTGTTGTTGTTGTTGATGTTGGGGCGGAAAGGGGAAGGGGAAGGGGAAGAGGAAGAGGAAAGACTATTCCGTAACACCTTTTGATATCAATACTTTTCAATGGTGAAATGTGTAGTACGCGGGGCTTAGCGAGCTGGAGGGCGGGTTGGGGTTAGGAGGGTGATAAGGAAGGCGTGGAAGGAGGTAGAGAGGGATATGCTCTTGGCTGTGAAATGGCGATGGGGTGGTGTGGAAGGGGTATGATATAAGGTGGTAAGGGTATAGCATGAGATGAGATGGAAAGGGTATAGTATGCTGTGGGAGAGGTAAGAGGTGGTGATGAAGACAAGGATGAAGGGGTGGGAGTTGGTGTGGATCTGTAGAGTAGAAGATGCATTATGATTGTTGAGAAGGGGGGTTGAAATGGGTGTGGGTATAGGTATGACCATGAGCGGGGGGAGGATTTTCGGTAGTGGATTATCTTTGTGAAGAGAAAAGGGATTTCTCTTGTTGAATTCGATCGTTATGCTTCCTAGGCGCCCAGTGATGTTTTGATTTATTCTCATGTTGATTTAAAAGGAGGAATGCGTGTTTCCAATTCCCCAAGCACTTTGACATTAGCTCGGTCCCGAATATCAAGCCGCTGGACATCCGCTTACACCAGGTTATTCGATTTGATTGCTGATGCCATACCGAGCCAAAGGAAATTCCATGCATGCAAGTGATGATGGAAATAATTCTCTACCTATCTCCACAGAATGTCGCATCGGCTCTCACATCCGGTTCACGACTTTCTTCACGGCTTTGTACAACAGGTGCTCCTTTCCACACAGCTGGGTATAAGCAACGTCTTCGGCCCTGTTCTCGTCATGAATTTGCCAAAGGCGGACTGTCACGCCCTTGGCTCCCAACTTGACGATTTGATACTCCAGCAAAATCTTTAGGTCCTGGTTGTCTCTTCCTTTCTCCGCCTCCTCCCGATAGGTTGAGCGAGCAACTTGGTTCAGGAAATAGTTGCCGGAAAATGCGAGAACAATGGTACGAGCTTTCACAAGACTTTCCGGCGCTTCGCACCAAACCTCAACCAGCTTCAATGCCTCGATTGCAGCTAGCAGTTGCGCGCGCTCAGCTGTTTGTGGGCCAAATGTGTCGTGGAGGTAACCGACATTAAGGGTCATATCCTGGTGAGTACAGTGAGGTCCCCATACATATGCATACACAGCGCGGCCAGGGGGGGCTTCTTCGCTGTTGCTAACGCCGGAGATGAATATGAGATATTCTCCGAAGTTTGCTTTACTACAAAATCGAGCTCCTCGGGTCAGGAAAGTAGTGGTGGAGGCATTGAAGAAGAGGTCAGATGGTTTGGCATTGGCTGGTATTGGGATGAAGCGACGGCCAGTGGGGTCTCTCTGGAGGTCGGGCATCTTGTTTGGCGATTGTAACGATTGCGAGCTGTTCATGTGGTCATCCGACGGGTGTTGTGTCACCAATGAGTGCTTGTGATGACTGTGCCGGATGAAGGAGATCCTGAAGGCGAGAGAGCTGGAACTCGCTCTTTGTGTTGATTGAGCGGAGATGATCTAGTATGGGGTTGGAAATCGCACGAACAAGTCTTGTAGAGGTAAAGATGAGCTGAAGAATAATGGGCTGCTGACTCAAATGCTGATCCGGTAGTAGTCCTATGGGACTGTCGAGCGATGTACAAGCTTATCGGAAAAGGTATGCTTGCTAATGTGAAAATGTGCACGGGGAATGCAAGAATTTATATCAGTCGGACGCCTCCTAACGTATCTTTGGACTTGCGTTACCCGAGTTGAGGACATCTTCGACATTCCGGAGCCTGGAGTCCAATCATAGTCTGTACCAGGGGACTGGACGTCCGTAGAAGAGAGCCCGATGGGTCCACACAGGGTGCCAAGGAATCGCAGAGGACGAATGTTTGATGTCCCTGTAGTCTTTTCTTTTTCGTTTGATATGCATTGACCCTGGTAGGGTCACGGCCGAGAGTGCTTCAACGCCCCAGGCAAATACTCCAGCAATCGTGGTGGCGAGACATCTGGTCCTTCCGTATTTAGACCTTGGTGCGACATCAAAGTGTGCGGAGCTCGCGTTACACCGTACCTAGCTGCACCGTGTCTTTGACCACATTCAATGACCGGGAAGTCATGCGTTGCTTATTTTTTTTCACGGCGTCTCCGTTGTGCACTCTTGAGTCCACCATTGGAGGTCAAAGACAATATGTGGCGTAAACATCAACCATCAAGCCGTGATTGAAAGCCTCGAGCATGTGGCGATATGATACTCACGACAGGCATCTCCCACAGTCATTCCTAGCTGCTCCACCTGCAACGACTGCATATAGTAAAATTGATCAATGTGGGAGCCGACCTCGTTGATCGACGGACATCCCGTCATAACGTATACTCTCAATCGGTGCAACATTGGAGCCTGCGAAACATTGGCCTACGCTGGCACTTACAGTGGACTCCATAATGCTGTAAAGTCTACCATTTGACACCTTGCCTTTGCGCATCCACGTGGGTATAATTGACCTCGACGAGCGTTGCACCGCACTTCGCAACACAAATGCCACCAAAGAAGCTCTGCATATAATCGAAGGCAAAGCAGTTCAAAGCAATTGATAGGTACCTCCTGATGAGTACTGGACCAATCTGGTACAGTGTCAAGGGATTGAAATTGCACAGAGAAAGAGACGTGGTAGAATAGGTAGAATTCTACCAGCTGGAAAAGGTCACGTGATCTCAGGGCTAGGGCTTCCGGCCCCGTTACTGACGGCTATATCCTTCAGCGACACACCTAGATTCCTCCAGAAAAGATGGTTTACTAAGGAGCAACAAGAACGGGGACTACCCGCATCCAAACTGCCGCACAGCCCCTAAATCCAGGATTTCAACACTTGTCTTTTACCCATCATCACCTCTATAATACAGCACGTATCGTTGAGAAGGCCATGGCTTTAACAGATCCTATCGTTAGATTGGGGAGTCTCAATGGCGGAGGAGGAGGAGATGGAAATAAAATATCCTAGAAGAATTGAGATCCAGCCTCTTTCCCGGAGGTCTTGTGATATTGTTTGATGCCATGGCGTTTGAGATCTTTGTGGAAGGTTTATCAATTTAGCATCTTGCTTGAAAACGTCATTGAACCATGGTCATGCAGTTTTTTGTCAAGCCACATACGGTTCTAAGAGCAAAGTCACGTCGCCAAATGAAATGCGTTCGATCGCTACATGCGCTATGTATTGCTTACGTATTTTCCAAGGTTTTACTCATATGTTCGAAACTTCTCATCACACCCCTACTTAGACCACTCCTCACCTAATCGCTTTTCGAAGCTCTCGGCTACCTACTCCTCAGGCTCGCAATAGCCATGACAACCAGGCTTCGCACCACAATGCTTCCCGTCCGGCCCGATGCACTTATACTTCTTCTCGCACTGTCGTCCATGAGTTCCCCCACAGGGAGTCTGCGTTGGCGTCGGCGTTGGCGTCGGCGTCGCTGTCATGGTCGGAGTGATGATGTTGCAATTCCCTTCGCAGACCTGCGTCGCGCGGCAGTAAGAGTCGGTAGGACAAGGGGAGCCGTCTACGACACAGGGGATCGACGGCAGCGACTGGTTATAGGGGTTCTGGAAACCGGAGGTGTTGATACATTCTACGCAGGTTATGGATTTAGCACTATCCTGAAGAGAATGCTCAGGGTGCATGGATGGCTGGTAAGCATAGCAGGGCAAACTGATGTCTGAACACTATGGGGTTTGGGATAGAGTGAATCAGAATGGTACTTACGTCCACCGCAAGGTGTGGGCGCCGTGCAGTAGGTTGTAGGCGTGCAGGTTGAGTGCGTGGCACAGGGGCCGTTGTCGCCTACGGTGCAAGGGACTGCAGGTGGAAGGCTCTCCGGGGTGTAGCAGAGGCCACTGTATGTCATTGAGGAATTAGTCATAAATCATCAAGCCGTAAACGAGTGATCCTATATGTTTTTACAAAGAGAGGTCGGATAGATATGGCCAGAGTCCGAACTTGGACTTGGGCCTCAAACGGTAGCACTGATACAGAGACCACACACTGATGTATACATACCCACAGGCCTGAGTGAGAGAGCAGGATGAGCCAAAGGGACAGGGAGATGCCAAATAAGTGCACGTCGTTTTTTGCGTCACAGTGAAGGCGAGAGCGAGAGATGGAAGGATTAGTACGGTAAGAAACTGCATTTTGAGAGTGTGGCTTGTCAAATCTTCGCATCAATAATGTAGGTGTTCACGAGGCATGAGCGTGGAGGGTTATATATCCCTCATTGACTGGCTTTCCTTCAGTAGCATGATGAGTCCCAAATTCCCGAACATGTGCACTCATCAATACGAACGCCACGGAAATCATCACGCCACGCTATTCGGGTCTGATGGTGAAAGTTGGCATTGAAATTCGTATCCTCTGCAAGGAGGGATGGCCAAGTCGTCCGTAAAGGGATCTGAGGCGGCCGCTTGGCGTAGCACATGGCCAATGGCGGGGTAGGCGGACATCGATCTTGCTAGACGATTCATGGTAGGGAGAGTATTTTCGCGTAATACTTCTGCTTCGAACGACATGACTCGCTAAGAGGGAAGCCACTCGCCGTCCTTACCTGATTTATATATCTTGACCCATCGATTCATACGAACGGAATTTCTTCGACGTTGACCGTTATCTACCTTACGCAATAGCCAATGTGCCAATTCAAAGAATATGGTAGTGCCGTACCAGCTCTCGCTGGTATTCTCGCGACCGAAACTTTACAAGGGTGGCATCGGATGTCTGCTTAGTGTGGAAACAGCGGTAGCGCGGGAGCTTCTCAAAGCTTCCATTGCTACTGACACGTTAACAACGGTGCTTAAAGGCCTAGCTGACCTAGTGCAAGCCGCCTGCACGACCAACAAGCACCTTTGGGCTGGGCCTTGTGATATGACAATCCAGTAGTGTCCCTTCTCTCAGCCGCGAGAAGACTCCAATTGTCGCCTATTTGCTCGCAATTGAGACCCAAATCTTTGGAGGCGTCGCAGCTTTCGAATACGATGTTTTCCAATACTGCCAGGCGGCGTCCAAGCGAGATTTCGGATGGGGTGTTGGTAGAATGTGAGAGCAGTTCGCTTTCATCTTACACGAAAAACCTGTCCAGTATTATCGGCCGCTGTGTAGAAGCCGGCGATATGTATTTCCCTCCAATCGATGCTTTCCAGGGGATTGAAGCCCTGATTCGCAGAAATATCAATGGGATGTCGGTCTCTTGCCTCTACGAGTCATGTTTGCTCGAATTTAGAAATGGGAGTGTTTGTGGAGGGAAGATCAGATGATGCCTTGTTTCCATACCTTACTATTCTGTGAGGACTGATGCTTGGCAAGCCTTCTTTCGCTGGGAAATGGAGGGCTACTAACGTCTAGCCTCCACTCGTGTCTCGCTACGGAAGCCAATTATAAGCATGCACTGTGTAATAACTAGTTGGCTGGAAGATGGTCTATCCTACAAAGAAGTATAATGACCCTCTTCCTTTAACCTCACTGATGAACAACATCTTCCAGGCTACCAAGGCTGAATACCATTCTTGTGTATCACCTTACCAGCATCTTGGTCTCTCTTGCCTTCGATAACTTCTGATACAAAGTCGCCCCCAATCGATGGATCCATGGCGCCCATCTCCTTGAGCTTCTCTGACCCTACACCTCCCAAGCCTGTTGCCAGGAAACCTGGGCTGATACCCCAGACCAAAACGCCGTCATTCTTGAGCAAGCGGTGCCAATCGCGCATGACCATGTTAAGCCCAGTCTTGCAGCTTCGGTACCCTACGATGCCAGAAGGTTTTGGCCATCCGGCAGGTGGTGATTTGTTGAACCACAATTGGTCACTCTCAGTTTCCGCAAGAGAGCAGGTTCCAGAAGTCATGAAGATCAGATAGGGTCGAGGGGATTTGAGAAGATACGGCACCATGGCCTGCGTAAATAGGTGTGCTCCCGTGACGTTGACATCCCAGTTCTTGTTCAAGGCTTCTCGAACGGTCATGCTGTTGGTGCCTCCTGCCAATGCTTGTTCGAAGCTCGCGCCGGCATTGTTCACCAGGACGTCTAACATGCCATGCTTGTCCTGGATGTATGTTGCGGCTGCGGAGATACTTTGATCGCTCTCGACGTCGAGGGCAAGCGGAACCAGCTTGGTCTGCGTTGTCGGATGAAGCTTCTCGATTTCGGCAATAGCATTGGTTGCTTTGTTCATCGAACGCGCAGCCATAATGATTTGATACTGCTGAGATGATGCGCAGAGAGATTTGACGATCTCGAGTCCTAGGCCAGCATTCGCACCCGTGATTAAGATGGAGCGAGAGGGGCTCATTTTGCACGAAGTGGTGTCAGCGACGGCTTGTGCAATATGATGTGATTGGCAATATGGCAGGTCTCGTCGATGTAAGAAGTAATTGAGGATATGGGTTATAAGAGGACGGCTTGGACTCGAGAACGAGAAGATATGAGCTCTCGAAGGTCATTATATAGTCAATTTCAATAAACACGCTAGTCTCTAAATGGTAATTTTCAGCTCCGAATCCCGAGGACAAAATCCGACGCTTCCAGTACCCACTTGCCATAGGCTGACTCGGACATACCCTCGAGCGAGCATCGAGAAGGTTGTTGCGCTCATCGGTTCACAGCTGAGAAGCAATGGGCTAAACGTGCTCAGAAGTAGGTAGGACTAAGCATATCACTAGTCTTTGTATCGCTAGTATGTCGATGATTGGTCAACTTGTGGCACCATGATGAGTTATGGGACACGTACTGTAATCCTGAAGGGCAAAGGGCAGAAGCATACATGTATGGTTCTTGCGCACAATTGAGAAGGAGAATCTTCACCCACTTTCCATTTGGACTTATCATGTTCTCTTCGGCTGATTAACGGCCATTGCAAGACTTGTATGTTTTCATCCTTACGCGACACTATCTGTCTATTACTGATCTTTTGGCTGAGTTGATAAATCTTCAGCTACGTGTCATGTGTTCTTGTGCACCCTCACCCCTTTATGGCCTTACTTCATGCCAATATACCCTGCAATGGCGCCCAAATTTAGATCTGGTCAAGATTGGCTTCCAAGTATGCTTTTCGACCAATACGATGATAACCAATCCGCCTAGCCGCTTGTATATCTCAAAGGGGCCACGATCCTCATTCTTTGGCTAGGAACTCAGCCTAGCTATGCAGATAAAGATTCAATATCAAATCAGCTGAATCGTATTGTCGGGTATCAACTGTCATCCGAACAGATCGACCCAATTGTAGGATATTGTGCACCTGCCGCCTATCCTCTCCTTTGTCAAGCTTGCTTCAGGGTATAATCTGAATATAGCGATCTGGAGAAAGCATCTCCATTTGCGTGTTGAGAAGTGAGTGAGCACAGCACTAACTGTGAAGACTTGCCTTTTCCTTCGGAGTATGGGACGACGCAAATCAAAAGCTCCATTTCCGGACAACGCATCAATCCGAGGGCACCTCATATGTAGCGAAGGCGAAGCTATGAGAGGCCACTAACAAGACGTACCCCTAACACTCCCCAATCACATGAACCTTCCATGGGCGTATCTACGACAAGATTCGACTCCCCAGGGCCAAAGAAGTCCACCAATGACACTGCAACGACTGTGCTTGCAATTATCACTAATGCCTACCTCAACAAAACCCTCAGAATTTCCTCAAATTCTTGCAACTCACGCTTTGCTCGCATAGGTGTCCTCACGTGCATGTTGATATGCTGTATTGATATTGATAGGAGCTGTGCAGACGCTCATAGGAAAGGTGTGTGTGTAATATCGGGAATTACGAGAAGGTTTGCTCGAAGCCGACAGATCTTCCGTCGCCACTAACTGACTGACTGTATATACTCTGAAATCCTTAATAGACTCCATCGCTGAAAGAGGTTTTGGATAGACTATCTCGCTCGCCGCTTGTTCTGCATTAGAGTGGGAAGAAGAAGTAGAGAACCCATACATAAAAGGGGTAACCGAAGGGTCTAGCTGTTATAATTTTTTGAATCCGAAAATGAGACTCGTGTAGTTGGGACTCTTCCGTTATTTAAGTCTATACAACCTTGGAGTAGTGTTCGTATGATCTTTGTTTGGCGAGCTACTCTGGGATTAGCGCTGTTTACGGAAGAATAATATTCCGTCATCCGTTGTTTATCCGATCTATCGAGTCAATCGACATCAGTTGTTCCCAACTTTGCTTGCATCTCTCAATCTTTTGTCTTTTGCTGCATTGCTTTTGCTCTATTGCTTTTGCTGCATATACTACTAGCATTGTACCGGTCATGAGCCTTCTGCACATAGGCAGAAACCCCACCAATGAAGCGACAGCGCCGAATTACCAGGCAAAGACATGAATGAGCTTGGCTATGATCGCCAGCACCCCCCAAACTTCTCGGACAGTGCTGCTAGCAAGATTCCATGGACCGCGGCTCGATGTAACCGCCTACTTCGCCCTCTTTCATCTAAAATCGCTCTCCTTCGCAAGGAGAGCCAGCTTGAACCCGAATCCAACGCAACCCGGTGTGCAACAAACCCAATAGCAGTCTCATCGGGTAGTGGTGGGAGCGTAGGTTGTCACAGAAGATCAGCACAGGCGGCGGCAGACGCGGATGCAGAATGGCAATCAAATCCACGGCCGCGCAAGAAAATCAAGCGGACCTACTCTGCGAAGGCCAGGATCCTATCGTTGAGAGACACTGAATATAATGGAATTGAAGCTCAGGCATGCCATCTCACGAGCGAAGCTGTCATAGAGCTGCCGTTTCAACTCACAGTTGAAACAAGGCCGTCCGAAAGATCGGTTACCATTGAAGATAACGGTCAATGTCCGAAACCTGTACCTGCCCAACACCTACGTGTTCCATCACAAGAATTTCCGAAGGAACTAGCGCCGAATACTTGGAAGCTCATCGATGGCATTGGCAAAGGGTCTATGGCCTTGTTGAATGCTACCGACTACGGGAATCCGCCTCTCTTATCTGGTTGCCGCTCGCTCTTCTCTACATGTTTGAGACAGACTCCGAAGTACATTGCCAAAGAGGAACACCAGGCAGACGTTGATGACCAAGATGGCGATGTTGATATATCAAGTGCTGTGTACAGTGATCTCGAAGAGTTCGGATCGATGCCTGGGGGTGGTTGGGAACCGCTGCGAGAAGTGGCGAGAGCTCATGGCATTAGCATGGTCACCGATGCCATTGAGGATGGAGTCCTTGGGCTACCGGTCGCTCGGCATCTATTCTATCTTTTTCTCGACGTAGGTGCCTACGATGAGGCCCAACGCATCATTGAGAGCCTGACCACGTTGGTAACGCCTGCTAATCAGCTAGTATCAAATAAAGTCAGACGACTCCCACATGATCTCCACATGATCGTCAACAACCTGGATAGTCTGGCTTCTAGATCCGGGAGAGATGGATTTCTGTTTCGGCATATAGCAGTCATGCTAGACAGAGGGACACTTCCGACAAATTGGATTTCCGGAAAGCCAATGGTGGGTACCTGGAATAAAGCCATTCGGTCAATCGCACAGGAAGATGAATATGCCCCATCAGCTGCGGTCTTACTTCATACTGCGGTCGCTATGTCATATCGGGAGGCGGACGTAACACCGTCGAATGTGCACGATATGCGACTAGATATACACGTACCGCCTCATCGTCCAGTGCTCAGATCTGATAGTCTTAGCCAGACTTCAGAGAGCACTGTTCGCTCACAGCGAAGCATCGAGATCTCCAGCAGATCTAAGTCAAAGGAGTCGGACAGCGATATTTCTACTACGCTATCGAATCTTCTTACGGTCTTAGTAGCTATTACGCGCCTCCGGATTCCAGCTGGACTTTCTTACACAGGTTCATGCAATACGTGGATTACTAACGTTCTGTATGATTTGTCCCTAGGAGCGCGTCGGGCCGTTGATTCAATGATGCAGGATTCCAGGTTGAAGGGTCTTATGAAGCTACACGCAGACTCATTACGTCTTCCTCTATTAGCAGCTGGCCTCGCTGAACTCTCAAACCGCAGATGCAGTAGTCATGTATTACAGCCTCAATTCCCTTGGCTCAGTAACTTGGCCAGCCTCTCGCCCAGTAACGAAGCTATAAGTTTGGCCAGTTCGTTCATATGCGGCGTGGCCAGATGCTGTGGACGAGCGAGGTCTGAAGATCCCTTTGAAATTGTACAATCTATTGTGCGAGACCTGATAGAAGCATCCAAGTTGATTTATAATGACGGGCAGACGCGGAAAATTTGTAGCGATGTTGCTCTTGGCGCAGCTTTCGCTTATTCAGAGGATACAAGTCGCCCAAATCACCTCGATTGGGCTTTACAAGTTGAATTGGACATCACAGGCAAGACCGCTAGCACACCCATACATTCATTGGTGAGGACGCCAGCTCGCAGTAAGAGGAACTCCAGAAGCGAATACAGATGGGAGGAGGGCATTTGTGAATGGATAGCGATGACACCAGATTTATTGCTGCACAAGCGGACCGACGTGAGAGCTGACAATGATGGTATGGGAGAGCGTGTTGAGCACATGAAGCGGACTTTAGGCGGACGACCACCTGGTTTGCCCGAGAAATCGCCGTGCGCAGCGATCAAGAAGCCAGTGAAAGTAGGAAGCAAACTCCGACGTGACGAGTCCAAAGCGTTACACGTTCTCATCAAGGCAAAATTCAACAGCTATAGCAGAGGCAGGAAAGCGGACCAGCTTAGCTCCGTCAGTACCTGCCAGCGTTCCAAGAAGGCACATTCTCTGAAATCGTTCTCGAGGATCTACGAGGACAACGATTGCGATGAGTTATCCATACCATGTACGTCGCAAAAGGACACATTGGCGCTGTCCACGTTACAAGAGCTTCCCAACTCAGTCTTTGGCGTGAAGCCAAAGAGGCGGTTCGGCCACACTTACAATGCGTATGGGTTGAAGGATTCGATACCCACCTCATCTACGATGCAACTGTCACGGAACTCGGAACGACACCAAGGTTTGGACATGGCTGAAGATGAGCTGGCCGCACCATCCGGATAGTGGTTATGTCCGGAAATTGTATCCAAGATATGGATGAGTCCACTGTATTACAAGAAATGCCAGACTTGGCTATCATGAAGTATTATGGATCTCGATGAATGAATGTGTGTCACCATTCATAGAACCAACTATATAGAAATGCCTACTGACAAGGGTCACGGATGATACTCTAGACCGCCTACCAACACGCCTCGATGACCGAATAAGTCTCCGAAGAGCCTACCGAAAAGCCTCGAAGATTTCAGATCATATCCGGAAGGTGCAGTGGCTGCAGAATGCCTGCGCTGCTAGTTTGGCTAGGAAGACCTTGCACCTCATGCAGGTTGAGGAAAAGCCCGCACACCACTAATCCCCTTTGGGTTGGAGAGATGGGCGAGCTTTCTCTCAAATCCACGTGCACTTCCAGCTTTGATTGTGTATGGTACTTTGAGCGACGAGCACGGTGAGGGTGGCAATGGTGCCTTGCGCTACTTCTAACATGGTGAAACCGATTCTCCCCTTCATTGCTCTCGAATTGTGTTTTCGACGCTAGCTTTCCTTGATCCGTCCGGTTTCAGCAGCACTGGCAAAACGCTCTCCTTGGAAGGATCTACTATACTATAATGGCAACATTCCAGTTGTATCAAATGATTCAGGAATTGCTTCTTGTTTCCCAATTGGCCCAGGCCTCCGGGTGTGTACTTGCCCACAGTCGATCGACTCGATCTTATCTCTATCATCCGTTATACCGTTCTATAAAGACTTGTCTCAATCACTCCTTGCTCTAATAAATGAACCACGCGATCCATCCTTCCCTGCAGACCATAGTCGGCCTTGATTCACGTGAGATAATAGAGCAGATTGGTGTCCAATTCGATTGACACCATTGCTTCAAGGAATCGACCGAGTGACGCCTAAATCGACGCAGATATCCAACTGTATCAAGGGTCAATTCCACAAATTTGAAATTTATCCCAAGCAGACCTCACTCTCATTCAAGATGGGACCCCCGAAGCTTTCACTAGCGCAGCGAGCTGCCATAAACAGGGATAATATGCTGTTCTCCGTCTACATCCTGATCATTCTCTCTGCGATTGTGGTCAGCATGGCAATTTACCGAGCGTCAATTTACTCACTACGATATTTACGCACACTTGCATGCCTCGAAGACGACCGACAACAATTCTTCAAGCTGCCCAATCGTACTTTTGGTTGGATCAAACAACACATCATATACGCACCGCTGTTCAACAGACGTCACAGCAAACAAATGTGCGTGGGACCAGTGGAAATGGGTATCTTGCCATCACGATTCCAGAGTGTGCTGCTCGCCGGTATAATTGCAATGAATGTCACATTCTGTGCATACGGTATCGAATGGAGCGGACCTCTGAAGATCAAACTGCTGCACCTCCGGAATCGATCAGGAGCCCTCGCTGTCGTCAATATGATCCCACTGGTTCTGATGGTAGGTCGCAATAACCCCCTTATTGCCGTACTCAATGTATCGTTCGACACGTTCAACCTTATGCACCGCTGGTTCGGCCGCATCGTCGTCTCCCTGGCTTTCACTCACAGCGTTGTGGAAATAATGAGTATGATCAATGGTGCCACCGCCGGCAAAAAGGTGCATCCTTCTGGGATCTCGATCTTCACAGAAAGCCTTCAAGCGGCTCGTTTCCTGCTATGGGGATTTATCGTAGGTCCAGCCTCATCTTTTCCAAGTGGATCCTCCATAGTGACAAGTCTCTAACTATATCCATAACGGCAGGCCTTCGTAGCAATGATAACCATAATCCTCACTGCGTTCACCGCCTTCCGCCACGCCTTTTACGAGACTTTCCTCCACATCCACATCGCGCTCGCGTCACTCATCCTCGCCGGCCTCTGGATCCATCTCGACGGCCTCAACGAACAACGCTACCTCAAAGCCGTGATAGCCCTCTGGGTGGCCGAGCGCCTCATGCGCCTCATCTCCCTCCTCTATCGCAACGTTGGCCGCACCGCGACAACCGCCGACGTCGAAGATCTCCCCGGCGACGCCATACGCATCACCCTCCGCCTCGCGCGCCCCTTACGCTTCACCCCAGGCCAACACGTTTACCTCACCATCCCCTCCATAGGACTATGGACCTCCCACCCCTTCTCCATAGCCTGGTTCTCCAGCCACCCCTACCCTTCAACTCACTACCAAGACTTGGAAACCGCCAATGTAGCCCACATCACCAGCGAGAAATGCGCAAGCACCTCTCTCCCTACCTCCCAAGATACGATCTCCTTCCCCACCTCCCAAAATACAATCTCCCTCCTCCTCCGCCGCCGCTCCGGCTTCACAACCCACCTCGCCCACCGCCCCATCTCAGCCCTGAAATCGCGTCTCGCCCTCCCCGCCTTCCTCGAAGGCCCCTACGGCCACCCCCCACCCCTATCCTCCTACGGCACCATCCTCCTCTTCGCTGGCGGCATCGGCATAACCGCCTACCTCACCCCGCTCCGCCACATGGTAGACAACTACGCACCCTCCACAACAGCCGTAAGGCGCGTAACGCTCGTTTGGATAATCAGATCCCCAGAGCATGTAGAGTGGATACGACCATGGATGACAGAAATCCTATCAATGCCGAGTGCGAGCGACATCTTAAAGATCCAAATATTCGTCACGCGGCCGACGACGAGTGGGGCTGAAAGTCATAGCCCTAGTGCTGTAAGTAACCCCTTAAACCCCTTCCTCCCACCGAAATCATCTCTCCACCCAGAATCTCACTCCTCTACCACCTCACCCTCCGCAAAATATACCAACTAACAAACCCAACCAGACCGTACAGACAACCTATGCCAAACCGGACGTGGACGCCCTAGTCGAGACCGAGGGGCGAGAGCAGGTGGGCGCGATGGGCGTGGGGGTGTGTGGGCCTGGCGGGTTGGGTGATGATGTCCGGTTGGCTGTGAGGCGGAGGATGGGGGAGAGGAATGTGGATTTTTTCGAGGAGGGGTATGGATGGTAGGGTGGGTGGGGTTTTGTTGTGGGTTTGAGAGGGGGGTAGGGGGTGGATTGGTAGAGGGGGTAGGTGGGGAGGTGGAGGGGAGGTGGAGCGCGGTCGGGTTTCATTGGAATATATGTTGGAAAGAGTAGTTGGTGGATATGAGCGTAGATGACCTGAGTTATGATCTTCGCCTCTCTCTTCCTTTCTGTCCTTCTGAGGACAGTGAGCCCATAGATATAGTACAACTGACCTAGAACACACCTCTCTCGCTCCGCCGCCCCCACTTTCTGCTCCAGGACCCAGCCAGCCTAGCTATCAGAACAAAATGTATAGTCTTCGCACTTGGTCCACACTTAATCGGCATCTATGGATCTCGCCCTGTCATTTCTAGCAAAACGAGACTAGCCTCATGAAAACTACCTACCTTACAGGAAGTTCTATATCACGTTTCTTCTACAAACCGAGTCAAGGCGCAAGGACTGTCGATTGGAAAACCTGTTCAATGGCAGGATAAGAAGAAGAAGAGGGCCTCGCCGATACCGATGTCCATTCTGATCGGATAGGTAGCTCAGTCGGTGCTTGCATAGCCGCACTCGACCTGCTTTCGCATCTATCTTTTAGACGCTTTTCAAATAGATGGAATTCACTAACTATTTTTACTGAAATAGCGGAGTTCACACTCCAAGCCCATAAAAAGAAATTCATTCCGTGCAAGAGGCATGGAAGAGTCGAAATCGGAGACCACTATTGAGTAAGACTCGAATAAAAGATATGAACTCCTCCGGAGTGTTGAATGCTTGGGTTGAAGCTAAGGTATATACAATAGATACGTGCCACGGCCTAGCGGGCGTGAAGGACGAATGTAAACAACCAACAACCAGAACCTCCAAAAAAAAAACACAGAGTAGAGATATAGAGAAATGGGGGGGGTATTCGTCGTTGCAAGTCTCCACAGAATTAGTCAAGAAACAGAAGATCCGAGTCCCTTGCCAGTCATCGAGTATCCGTCCGCACCAAAAACAAAAAAAAAGATTGAATCAAAAGAAGGACCCAACAACCAGATTGATCGACCGAGCTGAAACGCAGGCGACATATCGGCCGCAAAGTCGTCGTGCGTGCTCAAAGTCCGCATCGGTACCCACGATCCCTAAAACCGCCAAACCAGAAAAAGCCAAATGTCCCATCCAAACGCCACCGATATTTGTGTGTATTTCACACGCTGCTAAGCTGCAATAGCGCCTCGACTGCCTCTCTGTCCTGGGCGTCGCCGGCGAACCCATTTTCCTGCAGAGGCGAGAATCCCAAAAGGGCACGCGCGGCGTCCTGTTGTTGCTGTTGCTTCTTCCTATTATACATTAAAGAACTTGTTACTGGCATTGATTTTGCCACCCTCGAATGAGGTCTGGCGCTGCTTCCTCTTCCCCGGCTCTTGGGATCGAAGTGAGATGGGTGCCGCTGGGTCGGAGGTATAAGGCCGCCTGAACGTGGGAAGGAGCCTTGCCGTAGTGCAGCGGCACCTATGCTTGCCCAGTCTTCCTCATCTGTGACATCGTCCAAATCGTAGTCAGGGATCCGCTTATCAGCTAGGACCTCGTACGAAGAACAGTCGTCATCAAGAGACATCTTGTCTGCTTCGTGTTCAAGCATTCTCGCGTCGTCCATCGGCGTGTCGTAGCCGTGGTCTGACTCGTGGGAAGTCGCCATTCCTCGAGATCGATCTTGCCGCGTGCTGCTGACTGGAATACGGAGCGTGCCTTGGGGGTGTGATTCATGGCGCTGAGAATCCCGCGCTGGCTGTCCTCTTCTCCTGGCATCCCACCTCCCCCACCCAACTTTTTCAAAGATCACACAACCGTCAATGCCTCCCTGCTGGCCGTCACTGCCACGACCTTCCAGTGCTCCAACAACCAGTCTTCTTGCCTTCGCAGGAGGAATACCAGAAAAGCCGGGAACGGAAGTAGTAAGGTAGCCCATGACATGTCGAATGGCGAGTGGACCGTTTTCCAAGAGAATGCCGGGTAGGTGGTGCTTGGCAAGGAGAGCTGGAGTGATGTTGCCAACCGCGTCAAGGTCTGCCAGGTTACTCAGACCACGCGCGGTGAGACCATGCTGAGGAGAATCCTGGGCTTTGGCATGTTCCACAGCATCTTGAAGATCGATGTCGGAATCAACGTGAGTTGGAGCAGGAGGGGTGAGGGGACCGGACGACGCGCGGCCACGATAGGCCTGAGGAGGGAGCGATGGGGAAAGAGAATTAGGAGGGGTAGGGAGACCAGCGGCGTTCTTCTTGACTGGAAGGGACTTGGCCGCCACTGCAGCGAAACTCTCCTTCCCAGCCCAGAAGTTGTCTCGCGGCTTGGGGATATCGACTGACTCCGTCCTTCCAGCGAGGGCCATAGCGATGCTAGAGTGGGTATTGGTGCTGGTAGGAGTCATGTCGTTGGATACTTAGATTGTACCTCTGATTACTGAGAACCACGCCTGAGTCAGCATGAGTTTGTATGAAAGCAGCAGAAATTTGGGGAGTTGAAAAGTCAAGCGTATTGTCGCATATCCTGAAATAGTCGATGGAAAGGAGATGGTTACTCACGAGATACAGGATGGATGCAGGTAATAAGAAGACGTGCGTATTGACGAATCGTGAGGACAGCTTGGCAGGTGATCTCCCGGAGAAGGCGATCTGAGAGGTTTGCAAAGTTGTCGTGGTGAGCGATGGGATAGCTAGATGAACGAGGTTGGGTGCTACGATGGATGTTAGAAGTGAAGCAAGATGGAAGCGGGGGAATATGTACCAATGCAGGCTGCTTTGCTGATGGGTGTTGTTGTTGGCGAAGCTGGAAGCGGCGAGAAGGTCGTTTGACCGGGACTAGCTACTACTTTATCTATTCGGGCTTGGCTCTCTCGGCACCACTGACGCCAAGCCAAGCTAGTAAGCGTGCGAGATATTCGGGGTATGAGTGGATAATCATCGAGCTAACAAGTACTCCTCCTCACTCCTCCAGATAGATGACTTTGTACCTTCCCACCTTCCCCAGGTGCCCTGACCAAATGTTGCCCTTCCTCATCCGCCTCTCGTAATGCCACGAGGAAAATCCCGCTCACTGCTCTGTTCATTCCTTACGACATAGTTCAGCACAGCATCAGTGAACGCATCGATTTGGACCTACCAATGCAGAATCAATAATCGAAGTTGCTTGATCCTAGTCTGCCGCTGTCATCCCTCCTTCCCTGCATATATCAAGATAGGAGGCTGTCGGTTCCTGAGTGGAAGCCACTGGGGGCTGACTGATTTGTCTTATCGGTCTTTTCAGGAGAGCACTATTGTGTCGCAAGCCCATAATGCGTAGCTATCTGCTGGATTTCTCGCATAATCTCTAGTTCGACTAGCGATCCTCCGCACTGCCAGCTATTTCCCCTCATCCTACGGAGCACGCTAGCTGCGAGACGCTCCTGCAACGATGCTGATCTTGTCTGGATGCTATTTGCTTTTGCCAAGGTTGCTCACAGTTTCGGCTTTTTAGCGTTAGAATTAGCATGTGTTGAACGTGAAAATTCCCGAATGGCATACACGTTCATATTCATCATCATTCACTTGCCCAGATTGTGTCTACAAGCGTAGTTCAATCGTGATACATTATCCTGCGATACCTCGGGTGTACTCAATACATGCGGTCCCGCCAAAAAGCTTCAAAATGCCTTCGCTGGTATCTACCGTTTGCTCCGCGCCCTGAGAGTTCTCATCGTAAAGACGTCGTCTTCATCTTCGCTCCTGTGCTGACTACCCTCCATCCTCGGCCCACCTCGGCTTTTGGTGATCTTGCCCGTATCGCCAAACAGGTTTCCGGATTTCCCATTGCTTGTTTCTGGTTGGAAGGGAGAAGCAATGACGAACTCGGACTTGTGCTGATCGTCACCGAGCATCCACGAGAAAGGTGACTTCTCCAGCGATGGCCGAGGCGGTGGGCTTGTAGTTGTTAAGGGACTGCCTATCTTGGGCGTAGAGGGCATTGGGGCCTTGTGAACCATGGCTGGTTGCTCGACAGTAATGACGGTTGCTCTATTTGGATCACTGCTTTCTGTGGTGTGCTCGTTGGTCGAGCCATCTAGGTAGGCCAAGTCTGGCCCTTGCTTCACTAGTGCTGAGCCGCTTGCCATTGCTGCATCGGCTTCTGATGGACCGTTGTCCGTGGGGAGCGGCATACTCGAATTTTCCAGGTAGACCTGTACGAATTGCACCTTCGCTATGGACAAGCTGAGCGCATCAGCAGTAGTTTCGTCGCTCGTCTGATGGATTGATTTTTGTTGAACCCAAAGTTCGTCCACCGCGTTCTCTAGCAGCTTTGCTAAAGACTGATTACGTTGTTCCATGGCTTGGATCCTTTTGATCATCTCATCTGGTTTGTCCGCAACTATCTTGCCACTGTCAAGCGACCAGCGTGACCGCTCTGATATTCTGCGTGGTGGGGTGTGACCTGACTGCAAGCCTTGCATAGCCCCACGCAGAGCTTTCCCAACTCCCCATTTTTCACCTCGATTATATACACCCTTGGCAGCCTCGTGAATGATCCCTTCAATACCGCCTTGATCTTGGAATAGCCTGGCAGACGTCGATCTTGGGGCTAGGTCTTTTCTAGCGGCCTCCTGTTCTGCTGTTCTCGCCCTCTTGACCTTCTTGGGAAGCTTCCGAGTGACCGTAGTCTCTGGCGCCCTTCTGGAATACTTCGAAATGATATGATCTCCGCCATCGAGTAAAAGATTATCGCGTAGGTATATGGCGTCCTCAACGAAACTTGCTGGTCCATAAGGATGGGCAGGCACAGGGTACCGTAGAAGAAGCGTCAACGCCTCCGAGTAGTCCGCTTCGAGCACTAAATGTATTGTCAGTGGCAACCTTTAAATGCTATGGAATCATTCCCAAACTCACGTTGCCATCGGATACGTAGAAGCATAGCTACAGAGATGAGATCTACTAGGTCTAATTCTGGGTCTTCAGCAAATAATATATCCCAAAGTGCAAGCACATCATCAAAAGGAAACTCTCGCCCAAACAGAAGTCGAACCCATCTGATTAAGAATATCTGTGGAAGAATCTCGATCGCCGTTAAATGCTCTGCAAGTTCTGGATCCGCATGATGTAGATAGTTCTCATGTATTCGTTTGCTTCGTTCCACTATCGGCGAATTGTTGAGTAGTCCAGATGGCGCGGGCTGATTGTTGCTGCCTGTTTCATAGAAACCTTTGCCAGTCTGCATGATGGCCCCGAAAAGGGTAAAAGCGTCGTGCTCGACATAATTATGATCCAAACTTAACATCATACCACGGTCAAGATCTATATGGTCTGCGCCCAGCACAGCAGGATCAATCGCATCTCGTGACACTACCCAGACGATAGGGGCCAGGACCTCGTGCATGCCCTGCCTATAGCCGATGTCTTGATTTAACTTGCAATAGACGAACAAGATATCGAGGAGAATGTTCTGGGTCAATGGCTCACGGAAGTATAGGTTGTCGGGCATGCACCGTTCGACATCGAGATAAATTTCAGCGCGCAGCTCCTCGTCTTGGCGTAGGATATTCCATGGAGACTTGCGAGGTCTTAGTGAGAGTCAGACGACTTCTTTGGCGTAAAAATGAAGAGCCACACAGCTCCGAAGTGTGCTTACCGTCTCAGTGTCAGCCAGAGGATCCTCTGCTGATAGGTCGTCCGGGTTTTGTATGTGCTTCAGGAAGTGCTCTTTAAGGGATGTATAGGCGCTCCTCGAGTCCACTAAGGTCTTCACCCATGCCGACTGGTCGAGGGTCTTGAATGAGAGGAATGTCTATCACTATGATGAGCCTGAAGACTCGCAGACATTCCCACCGGGTACATGCCTTCCAGCAGATTGATCGTAGACCCGTAGTACAAGGGCTATGGCCGGTATTGCTTCTCACAGCCGCCCTCAACCCCGCAATGTTTACATCGTTGGCAAGTGTAGCGTCCCAGCGAGATCTATCTTGGGGTTAGAGATGACTTCCTACCCGGAGGACGCAGGACCGACTTCGTCTCGTGGATAGATCGCATCCCTGCATGATACCGCTAGATTCAGCAACACAAGGAGGCGGGAGTGGAGGCAGTCCAGAGAGTGTATATGTGTCATGCAGCCCTTATGGTACGGTGATTCCGTGAATACTGTACTAATTTGTCGTGGTACTGCTTCGGGGCAAAGATTCGCCGCTCCTGAGCTTGCTGCCACATTTGCGTAAGTACAAGCGAATCATATCGTAAACACTGTGTACCAACTCCACTGTGTGGATTGCAAGAGTCATGATACACGATACCGGTGTCGATGTTGCCTTGGGGAATTCCATGGGCTCGAGACATGTCCTTTGATCTACTGAACGAGTTCGGCAATCCCCAGGAGAGTCCGTGGAGCCATGTTACAGGCCAAAGTGTGGCTTCTGGAGAAAACAGTGATGAAGAGGATTTTGGAGACTTCGAAAGTCCAGAAAGCTCCAAGCCCAACATTGGAACTCAATTTGGGCCGATATCTCGTTTGGAAAATCAGCTCTTTCTGCCGAGCGTTGAGGGTACGGTGAGCAAACAAGATGCAGGAGCCAGTAGGCAGCCACAATTTGCATCCTTCCAAGAGGCCGAGAAACCCTCGAACGACAACAACGAGTGGGGAGAAGTCAACGGGACAGCGATCCTGTTCGATGCGGAGCGATTCAAGGACGATATATCGAGTCACACGCGCCAAAACAATCTTCACCAGCCTCAGAGTGATGAGTCGTTGACTGAGAGGCCAATGAAAGTCTCACTACTTCCAATAGCCTCAAGAGAGGTAATTACGCGTAGGGTCAAGCCTGTACACGTGAAGCCTACGGAGCTGTACGACTTTGATCAAGCAGAAAATTGGGAACCCATCCTTGTTGGACAAGAACCCATGCTTCCTGGAGGCACTCTTACCCTGGGGGGCTCTTCTACGATCCCGAAGTCAGAAGCAAATTCTGTATCTATGGTTGAAACAACAGATATGGGAACACCACCCTCCAATGTCCCGCCACCGTCCGTTCTCTTATCGCTTATTGTCAATCTTCTCCAGTCACTGCTGGACGACGTTAGGAACAACGTCGCTCCATACTATACTTTCTCTAACCTACATGAAGCCTTCGATCAGTGGCGAATCGACCACTTGAGAGCGGCGTTATCTACCGTAAGTGTAGCAGCCCGAATCGTTGCCGGCCGCAAGTTACGATGGAAAAGAGACAGTTTACTATCTCAAAGTATGAAGATCGGCCCTGCTGGTAAATCGACCGGTATGAAGCTCACCGGCGTGGATAAAGCAGAAAGCCGTCGCGAGGACCAAGAGGCTGCTGAAGCTCTGAACGTTTGGAGAAGGCATGTAGGGCCTGTGCGATCTACTGTTTCGAAGGTGAATGCTCATCTTCCCGGAACCGACTTGGCGATACCAGAAATATCGGAGCACATGCCCATTCGCGTGGTGAAATCGAGTGAGGGAGCAGTGAGTGCACCCAAATGCTGCTTCTTATGTGGAATTAAGCGGGACGAAAGAGTGGCGAAGGTTGATGTGAACGTAGAGGATTCCTTTGGCGAGTACTGGACCGAGCATTGGGGCCATGTGGAGTGCGTTGCGTTTTGGAACGTTCACCAGCATTCGCTGCCCCACCGTTGATAATAAATGCTACTACACTAGGGATATCCATTCGATATATTCGCAGATAAAATGCCGTATACATGGCTCTAGGTTTCAAAGGTGATCTAGTTCTATCTATTAATTAGTTAGATATCGATGGTGGGGGTCAGTCACCTTCAAGTAACCACCCGACTTCCACCGCAGAAATCAGGCGTACACCATACTCTAATCAGGAAGACGTAGCAATAAATAGCCGTACAGCTACTCCCATGCTTTTACAATAGATAGAACTAGCGTCCCCAGCCTCTTGTATGTTGTTGAATGATCACTAACTGACCTCAACGATCCACTCCATAAAAGAAGCCGATCAAGAGTCTCAACACTACTCATAACACTAGAACAGCTACTAAATCGAGCACTCTCAAACCTCCCAAAATACTGAGCAGCCTCTTTTCCTCAGCATCCCAGCGGCGATCCCCCCATTTTCGCAACCAAAGCAGTACACCTACCTACAGAGGCAACTGCCTCCAAAACCCAACCAGTCCACTCAATACCTCTAGCCTTCTCGAGGCAATTTCCGCCCACAGGTCCCACCAGCAGTGAGGATGGGCCTCCTCTACAACACCTACCTCAACTCCGACAGGATCTTCGGCTGCAAAACCTGCAAAACCCATCTCGCCAGCCACGACGCCATAATCTCACGCGTACGTTCCCCCCACCCCCTCCACATCTCCCATGCTCCCTCCAACCCACTAACCCCTCACCCCCATCCCAGAACTTCCGCGGCCAACACGGCAAAGCCTTCCTCTTCAACTCCGTCGTCAACGTCGCCTTGGGCGAAGCTACAGAACGCAACATGACAACCGGCCGTCACATCGTGCGGGACATCATGTGTCGGCAGTGCCGGGAGACGGTTGGGTGGAAGTATGACAAGGCGTATGAGGCGAGCGAGAAGTACAAGGAGGGGAAATTCATCTTGGAGGCGGAGTTGCTGTGTTCGGTTTCCTAGGGCTCCTTGCTCTTTAGGGAGGGGAAGGGAAGTCGCTTCGGTTTCGGGGGGGGTTATACAACATATATGGGTTCTGGGGTTTGGGCATCGGGTGCAGGCGTGGAGAGGCTTTTGATGGATCGGGGTATTTTGGGAGTGTTAGGAGGATGAGGGCACATTAGTTCATGCAATGATGGGATTGGGATATAGGACTACGACATGTTGCTGGCGAAGACAAGCCGAATTCGGTGGTCAACAATGCTCTTTCACTCCCTCAACCAGTATCGATTCCTGCCAAGTGCTCTGTTCAATTTTAGCATACTGAGCCGCACCACAGCCGAAAAGCTACCACGGCTCTCGTCAGGAACCGCCACAGGGTCTCGGCGGTCGATATCCTCGGCCAAAGTGCAGAAGGGCGGGGTCAAAATGTGGGGTAACCCGATGCATGTCACTATGGGAAAATAATTACTTCATAGAAAGGGAGGTACTAATTCCAGCTTGACGTTCTTATTTGCAGATGTCATCTCTATTCTCCATTGTCTTAAGAAATTCAAGAGAATTGAACTCAGCAACCAAGCAACGATGACGAAGGAAACGATGAGAGCGGTGATCTTCAAGAAACCATACGAAGTAGCGGTTGAGGAGCGTCCTGTTCCCAAGATCACAGATCAGACCGATGTTATCGTCAGAGTTACGTATTCTGCTCTGTGTGGAAGGTAAGTTAGGTTGGTGTTTCGTTGTCGTGTGACAAGTCATGCTGAAACATCCATAGCGAACTCCACGTCTTCAGAGTACCAAAAATTCCATACTCTGCTTAGTGCCGTAGCTTACATTGACTTGCAGGGCCATCAACCTAGCCCTACAGGCTTCATAATGGTCAGCTATTCCACATTTGCTCTTTCCACCTTCGATGTTGATGATTCTTGGGAAGGATCATTAAAGTTGCTGCAGGGACATGAATTCACCGGTACGATTGAAGAAACTGGATCCGAGGTGAAGAACTTCCAGAAAGGAGACCATGTGGTTGCCCCTTTCACTGTTTCCTGGTCAGCAATGTATAATTCTGATGAAGTCTCGTCGATAACTGATCAGGTGTCAGCGGCGAGTGCTATTATTGCAAGCATGGATTTTCTTCGAGATGTGCCAAGAGTATGCTCTTTGGAACAGCAGCCCTTGATGGGGCCCAAGCCGAATATGTTCGCGTTCCGTTCGCGGATGCCACTGCAGTAAAAGCTCCCGAGCGGATTGAAGGCAAGGCTTTGGTCCTTATGGCTGATATATTTCCCACGTAGGTTGGTCTGGTAGTCGTAGGGTCATAGGCTAATGGGCAAGCAGGGGTTTCTTCGCGGCGAACAACGCATTTAAAGACATGAAAGAGGTTGAAATTGCTGAAGCGACTGTCGTAGTCGTCGGCTGCGGGTAAGATTCGCATTCTATTGAGATTCGTCGTACTGACGAGGGTGATTGAAGACCTGTGGGGCTTTGTGCTCTTATAAACGCAGAAAATTACAAGCCCAAACATCTTCTTGCAGTAGACTCGATTAAATCGCGCCTGGACTTAGCAAAATCTCTGGGCGCTGAACCATGGAATTTCCAGACCGATAGAGAGGGTCTCGACAAGCGTGTGAAAGAGCTTACTGATGGACGGGGTGCAGATGTAGTCATTGGTATGCTCTTTACTTTGAGCAGGCTACATATTGATCTTGACCCTGACTTGCTGTGCAGAGGTGGTTGGCATGAGTGCTGCTCTGAAGATGGGTTTCGAGTTGTTGAGGCCATGGGGATTTATCTCGAGCGTCGGAGTGCACAACGCTGAGGTCTGTCTCGTCGTCTTGACCCGTCATCCAAAGAAGTATCGCGTTGATGCCTCCTAGATTCCCTGGACTGGTAACCAAGCATATGGCAAGAATCTGAGGATCCAAATGGGTCGTTGTCCTGTCCGATCAATCTTCCCTCAAGCTCTTGATATGCTCATGCAAAAACAACACCTGCTAGGGTGAGGCTCCAGATACCGGCTGCTTTATACTGCTGACTTGGTCAGGTTTATGTACGACAAGATCATGCCCATGTCTGAAGCCGTGGAGGGATATGACCTCTTTGATAAGATGAAAGTACAAAAGGGTAAGTCATTGCAAAAGAGTGCGTTTGTTTCTCTCTGACACAATGCAGTTGTGTTTGAGGCGCAGAAATAGCACCAAGCCATGATGAACAGGGCAGACGAAACGTTCTGATAGCCTTATTTTCGGTTGGATCAGACATCGAAGTTGAAGCCTTGGAAATCTTGGCGTGGTTCACGTCTGTACGAATTGTACTAAATATGCATGGTACTGTTGAAGGGTGGGACCTGTAAGAATGATCACTCGTTTTTCAAATGGCAGAGCCAACCAAGGGGAAGGCTTTTGGATGCACACATAGAATATGCCTTCATGTATTCTAGGTCGTTCCCAACTGCAATGACTGGCCATTAGAAGCTGCTGGCTGATTGGTTACAAAGACAGAATGCTGAATATTTGAAGCTAGTCCAATGATCATAATGTGATCGCCAAATGTGACAAGTGACAGGGGGTTGTTGCATGAGAGTTCCTGTTGAAGTGAAGATCAATTGGTGGGGGGGTGGTCTAGCGCGGCCGCTTCGTCACTCCAAAGATAATTCTCTGTTTAGGCCCATGCGTTTGGTTTGATCCAGCAACAACACTCTCACCATTCATCTGAGTACACTCACGCTCTTCCCTACGCTTCTCCAACTGTCAGCCACTACAGCAATTTAGGAAGCTGTTAGGCTTGTCTGCGGAAACTCCCTGTTCGTCGTCCCCGTTCCCATCTCCTCAGACGTCCATTATTATATGTTTCTAAACAATTCCTTCCCCAAAGTGACATTACTCGGACAGCCGATTCTTACTCTTCAGCTTGCAACGATATTTGACAGCCAGTCGTCATTCTACCCTTCATCAGAAGCCGGCTACAGTCAATATAAATTCTATCAAATCCACCACACCCATTTCCCCATCACCCATCAGAATCGCGATAATGGCAACCGAAACCCGCACTGAGACCGATGTCTCAGGCCTCACAGATTCCATGAACCGTGTCGGCATCAATGGAGAGAATGGAGAGGAGAACCGATTGGGCCCAGATGGGGAGCCAGCCCCAAGGACTGAGGAAGAGTATGCACAATCTCAGCTGACACTCCGTGCCATCGTGTCTTCCAAAGAAGCTGGCGTGATCATCGGCAAGGCAGGAAAGAACGTGGCTGACCTACGGGATGAGACTGGAGTCAAGGCTGGCGTAAGCAAGGTGGTACAAGGGGTCCACGACCGCGTACTTACGGTCACTGGCGGCTTGGATGGTATCTCAAAGGCATACGCTATTGTTGCCAAGGGACTACTGGAAGGCGCACCACAGATGGGTATGGGTGGAGTAATCTCGTCAAACGGGACTCATCGTAAGTCTCGCCTATCCACACCTACTATCCCACCAGCGTCACCTTTCTTTGCGTACGTTGAGCTGACTTTCTGTTTCCATAGCCATTCGTCTCCTTGTTTCACACCACCAGATGGGTACGATCATCGGTCGGCAAGGACTCAAGATTAAGCAAATTCAAGACGCCTCTGGTGTACGCATGGTTGCCCAGAAAGAGATGCTGCCACAATCTACTGAACGCATAGTCGAGGTCCAAGGAACCCCAGACGGCATTCAGAAGGCCACTTGGGAGATTGGAAAGTGCTTGATCGATGATTGGCAACGCGGAACAGGGACTGTTCTCTACAATCCGATTGCAAGATCTGAAGCAAGTCGTGGAAATCAGGCCGCACCTTCTGCGAGTGGAGCGCCTCCTCCTTACACCCCTAGTCGCTCCTACAATCGGACTGGCAACGGAGCTGACTTTAGTGACAACGCTGGCGGCTACAATCGTCGTTCTAACTCTGATGCGGCCAACCGCGGTCCTCCTACTACTACCGAAGATGGCGAGGAGATACAGACTCAGAACATCAGTATTCCCTCTGATATGGTGGGCTGTATCATCGGACGCGGCGGAAGCAAGATCAGCGAGATTCGGAAGAGCTCTGGTGCACGCATCTCCATCGCCAAGGCGCCCCACGACGAGACCGGCGAGCGCATGTTTACCATCATGGGCAGCGCTGGCGCAAATGAGAAGGCTCTCTATCTCCTCTACGAAAACCTCGAAGCGGAGAAAATGCGCCGAAGCCAGCAACCTCAGGACTAGCATCCTCTCACGCAGACCGCCACGCCATCACCGTTTCCAAGATCCTGACCCACTCGCCCCTACGATACCGCCAACGAAGAACAAGTCAGCGTGTCCAACTCGCTTCTCCTTCCCATTCAGCCTTGCCCTTCTCACCAAAAGTTGTCTTGCTTCATTCTCTCCACACCCCCTGAATGGACAATCTCCTTCATGACAGCCTTACGCGACGACTTCATGAACATTGACCCTTATGATCCCTCATGGCTTGCACGGCGGGTTATCATGACTGACGAACTCATTTGCTCAGCATCACTCCTTCCGGGCACTTTGCTTCGATGCAATGCTACACTTTTATCTTCGACTTCCCATTCCTTCTACGGCCTATACCTCATCCCACCACCCCGAATCGAATCATGTGGTGGCCCGGCAAAAGATTATCAGGGCTCGCCCCGTCATACCTCAACAGCCTCATCATTACTCTCGCCCTCTTCCAAACGACAGCTTCGAGTTTGCATTAATGAGAGGTAGCGTTGGTTGTGTATTAGATAGAGAGCGAGTATCTACTATCTAAATGACAATAGACCCCACAATCATCGAACACTCCCCCACAGTCCCATAGTTCCGGCGCATGTACGCAGGCAACACTACATGACAAGCAATTTTCACGGTAATGTGAAGAAAATTGGGAAATTCTCAGGCTAGCTGTGGGCAGTAGTGGCAGCCGTAGGGTGACCATCCGCGATAGAACACAACAATCGACCTACTCAGACTCCCTAAAACCAACATCTGATATAGCCCAGTAGCGGTTGTCTGGTGCTGTGCAGTGTTCAAGGTGCCGGTAGCCGATGTAGCTAGCCTCCCGTATGCCGATGGAGGAACTCAGTCATGCCAAGGCTCAACATTCACCAACCACTGACGTACCGCTTCCAACCTTCGTTTTCTATTTCGCTTTCATGATAGAGGTAGATTATGTTTGACACACTGTGTGCTCAAACTTTGTTTGATCCCATGATGATCAGCAGGCTGATTCGTTCCGTCGGTGATGATGCATTGAACGACCATCACAAGCCCCGCTAAGCGGCATGTCACCCTACCACTCACTTTGTTACATACACGCTCGCGATCTATATGCAGTCCCGAATGCCCAGAGCTCTCTGGTAGCTGCTGTAGGTGCTGCAGAGTGATAACGTTCGGGGTCCCCGAAGCACGACGGTATAAGCAAATCAACAAAGGATGGGCGAGGTCTCATCGAACGATGGAAGTAAGTAACAAGCTGATCCCCGACCGACCCCAATCTGGGGAAGCAACAGCGGCAACGATAGTACACCATATACGATCTTGATTCCTCTGCTCCCTCACGATTACTGACCACTCTTTCGCCAGCGGACTCAAGCCTACGACAGATCGTTTCAAACGAAGAAAGGCCGGAACAAGAATTAAACAGTCTCAGATTACCGAAGAACAGGAGCACAGGTGATCTGCTTTCAATTGGAACGAAAAACCTAAGCGATGGAAGACTACGCGTCTCCTTCGATGCTGGGATGGGCCACAACCCTGGCCGCAGATCTCCCAACTCTGCTGAGCATGAGCGTGGACTTGGTATATCGGGTTTACTACGAATACGCCAGCAGCCACCACCTCGTGCTCCTACCACCCCGTCATCTCCCACCCAAACATATACACTACCTCCCAGGTCTTCGTCGATGACCCTTGGCCTGCTCAACCGGGGCTTCACACCGAACGAACCAACTTCACCCACATTAAACTTTAGCGAGGACCTTTCACGGTTCCCCTCCGAGTCTCTACATTCATTTTCGTTTGCCCATCAGTCAGAAGATGCACTTCACAACCGCCAAAGCGTGCTGAAAAGAGCTATAGAATTCATGCGAGACAGATTAGGCTTCGGGGTGAATCATCATGGTATCATGACTGCGCAGGCAAAACTCAGCGGCGATGCTGAAATTCAGAGTATGGTGGACTTGTTGGTTCGGGCGAACATTATTGGGAAAAAGGGTCGTGACGATGACCATTCTCGGCAGCTTCATGGACCGTTGACTGGACCTGCTGATGTTCAGGGCAATGTGTTTGAGAAAGCCTTTTTACCACAATCGGACCAAGCTCAATTCAAAGGTCGCCCAATCTTAGATCAAACTATCCAACAGAGAACCGAAAACGACCATTCAAGGCCAGGCTCCAGTCAACCCGAGCCATCCCTCAATAGTGAAACATCAGCATCTGATCTTCTAGAACCACATTCACCAATCAGTGAAGATGACGTTTCAAGGACCGCTTCCCCTTCACCCGATGTGACCCGACTTAAACGCACGTACACGGATTTATCACTCTTAGCGCTACAGACTAAGCTTGTAGAAGCCATGACAAAGCCATATCACGCAAGCGATCATATTCATGACAGTCTCTTACTTTCTCCAACACCTATGACCGCCATTGGCCCTACGACTGGTATCAGCACCCCGGCTCATGTGCATGGACATAACAATCGTTGGGTTCCGGCGGCACAGGCTGTATTTACTACCGAAGCTGCTTCTCCTTGGACTATCCTTGCCGCGAATGACCTGGCATGTCTTGCATTCGGAGTAACTAAAGCGGAGGTCAAGAAGCTTAGTATACTTGAGGTCGTTAGAGAGGATCGAAGGGCATGGCTGGAAGAAAAGCTCAGGTCGGAGGGGTCAGTGGCCATCGCAAAAGCACGCCAGTCGCGCAGTCAAAGCGCAAGGAGCGGTCCGAAGGAAAGTCCAACGGCTTTGTCGATGGGAGGTGGAGTCACTGCGCAGCTTCTCAACAAGCCATCATGGCGGCTACAACGCGCCAAGACGGAGGATGTGAATAAGAAGCCTACCAAGAGTACGCCAAAGCACACCGCAAACAAGTCTCGTGGCGTGTTGTTATGTGGAGATATTGTCCCTACACAAAAGCGCGATGGAACGACGGGAGCTGCAAGTCTATGGGTCAAAGAGAAACGAGGTGGACTCATCTGGGTTCTTGAGGAAATCGCAGAAGACCTTGCAATGCTAAACCTTGATGCTAAGCAATCTGTGAAAGACGCCACGGGAGCAATTTCCACGATCTGGGGCATGCCTGAACTCCAGGTGGGGAGAAACGTTCAAGATTTAATACCCTTTTTTTCCCGAGATCTTGACTCATCAATGTTGAGGAAGAGCTTCGAGCAGAAGACTGTGCAGTATTTCGCCGCAAGAGCTACTGACGGTACAAACATACCCATAACAATCACAATGAACCCAGACTCGGACACTTTACGAGTGTCTAGTTTTCCTTATATTGCTGGCATTATGGTTCTTTCTGCATCCACACTGAAAATCCAGAGCTCTAATTCTGTGTTTTGTGCGGCTCTGTTCGGGGAAGGCGATCCCAGCGGTCAACACATAACTGGACTTCTACCACAGTTTGAGGAAGCCTTGGACGCGTTGACCCAAGAGGAGAGTATTCGTCTGGTCGATGGTATGGTGGTGCCAGAGCAATGCTTCAGAAGAGCTCGTGCACTCCTGGCCTTACGTCAAGGCAAAGAAGAAGCCGCTACTCTGTTCCTGCGGCCCTTAGGCTTGATTGCACGTCATCGAGACGGCTCAGATATCAATGTGGATATCCAGATGCGGGTTGTTCGAAGCGAGAAAGCGACAATAGCAGAGTCTGTGATCGAAGAGCATAGTGAGGCTAGTGACGGTGCAAGCGACAGTGGTAGTGTCGAAACGTCCGAGGTAAGGCACTTCTTGGCGTTATGTCGTTGGTCTTCAGCTCTAGCCTCCACATGTTGTTGCGTTTCGGGAGCATACCACTTGTCAGAAAGCTCAGTTGACGATGAATTTCTTTCATTGCCCCGTTTTTCTGGAGTACTCTTCCTGTTTGGTTGCTTCACACTCCCTGGTGCTGTTTCATGCCTTTTTCAAAACCAAGTCTAATTCCAAATTATGTGCAGATGGTCTATGCCTTATGGATAACGTACTCGCGGCAACTCCATTCCTCAAATCCTGCAGGTGGTATAACAGCTTCTGATATCTCGTCACGTGTCACTCCTCAACCACCTTCTCCGGGTCAACTAGACGGGAGCTTAAGTCCTCAATCAATCGAACAGGAAAACATGAAGCCAGATACTTTATCCGAGGTTTCTCTGTCACAACAAATTAAGGAAGCGGCATCTGAGCCCATATCAGAAAGCCCACCGAAGCAACCCAAGTCAAATATGACATCAGTCGCTAATTCTAGCAAAACACTGAAGAAGAAAAAGAAGATCGGTGATTTCGTTGTTCTCGAAGATATGGGACAGGGTGCCTATGGCCAAGTTAAATTAGCCCGCTTCGCCAAACCCCCTGCTCAGAAAGTTGTACTAAAGTACGTCACGAAAAAACGAATCCTTGTCGACACGTGGACTCGAGACCGTCGACTGGGAACGGTGCCATTAGAGATTCACGTGTTAGACTACCTGCGCCGTGACGAGCTGCGGCATCCTAACATTGTCGAGATGACAGATTTCTTCGAGGATGACATCAATTACTACATCGAAATGGTACCTCATGGGCTACCTGGCATGGATCTCTTCGATTACATCGAAATGCGCTCAACGATGGATGAAGCTGAATGCCGAAACATCTTCTTGCAAGTTGTGAATGCTCTACATCACCTCCACACTCAAGCACTCGTTGTACACCGCGACATTAAAGACGAGAACATAATCCTGGATGGCGAAGGCAAGGTCAAACTTATTGACTTCGGCAGCGCAGCGTACATCAAGAACGGTCCCTTTGATGTCTTCGTAGGGACGATCGGTGAGCCTCTTGGCTTACCCCTATCCCAGATCCAACTAATTATTATGTTAGACTACGCGGCCCCCGAAGTCCTTCAGGGCAAGTCCTACCGTGGCAAAGAGCAGGACATCTGGGCCCTTGGCATCCTCCTCTACACCCTGATATACAAAGAGAATCCTTTCTACAGCATCGACGAGATTTTGGACCACGAACTGCGCATACCATGGATCATGTCGGAGCCCTCTATAGATCTGATAAAGGCAATGCTGAATCGAGATGTCGATCAAAGACTCACCATCATGCAGGTGAAGGAACATATATGGTGCTCTGAGGAATGGGAAACATAAGGGGGCAAAATCTTGTTAAGCATCGTCATCTATGTCAACCTAAACCATAGTCTTCTCATTTGGCGTTATAGCGACTGCTTTTGAAGGCATGTTATCTGCTGGAATCACATCTGGAAAGCCGGCTTGCATATAGACGTTATATCGATACCCACGGACGGAAGGAATGATTCATGGAAAGGGTCCTATCGAGCTTTCAAAGCTTGAAAAAAGAGGAAAGTAGTCTTTTTGCTATGGGATACTGTATGAAGAATATTAGAGAATGCTATGCAGTGGCCGAGCAGGCCCCTATCTTAGGCCGAACGTGCAAAGGATGCTTGCCGTCCTCATTATCATTCATGTAGGAGCTTGCGACCCAGGGCGCCCCGATTAGTAGCAACATATCGACAAGAACAACAATCTTCCTTCCATGTAGCTACCGATCCTCTCGTCGAATCATCAAGGCTTCGTAATACGTATAACGGAGCGAGAAGAAAATTCATCATAAGTTGATCGCTTCAAGTATATCATATCATTGACCCTTCCCTGGATAAGGTTACATTTCCAACCACACCTACTTATTATACAGCCTACCCACCACTATCCAACACCAACCCACCAAACAATCAAAAACCCAGCAAATCCCAAGATCTCGACGTCCGAGGTTCCACATCTATACCACCAGATCCAAAAGCCTCCATACCCTACCCACCCAGCCCAACTCCAACCCTTCAAGCGCAAGAGGCTTATTCCATACTAACGGTATACTATACTATACCCCCAAAACCCACCACAGCATCCTACGCCTCTAATATTAATTCAATGGGAACAATAAAGACGTCTAGAATAAACCTTGGATATCCACAACACAACACAATAAAGCAAAAACAGAGCAACGACAGAGCCAGCCGTGCCTGGTCTATGTAACCACCAACCAGTCTATGTAAATACAACACAAACACAACACAACACAACCCCATAGATCATCCCATCGATCAATCAAACCACTGCACCACACCAACGATCCAAACCCCCCAGGATCCCAACGAAAACTGTCGTCCTCGTCCACCCCAAGATCGAATCGTAGCTACCTACCATACCCATATCCATATCACCGCGCTCCTCATCTTCCCAGTTAGGTACATCACAATATGAAACAATATAATAACCCCAGTAAATCTCCAAGAATATAATATCCCAATCTCCTATCCACCATTCGCCAAAACCCAATCCAAGATCCACGCACTCAACTCACTCAACTCACCCCCATAAGTAACAACAATACCAAAACCCCAAAACGCAGTACTAAAACCACGTATTACATTTACAAAAAACGAACGCACTACCCGAAAATATGGTATGGCGTAGGGGAAGGAGAGATCAAATAGGATCCAAAAACGCGCCTGAGATAAAAAATGATCACACTCATGCAAAAAAAGCCTTCGCTCTCATCGATAAGAAAAAGAAATCGTTTTTTCCACATAGGACGATGATTCAGTCTCTAGAGCTAGGCCAGCTAGCACATGACCAACCCAGGGAAACCATTGGGGCCATTGGAGAAAATTAGTATTGGATTGTATTGTGTCGAAACGCTGTGAGCGCTCAAGCTGTCTGTCGTAAACGTCTAAACATGCATGTGCTATGCCAACTATGTCTTGCTAACCATACCCATTCGAGTGAGCGAGCGAAACGCTCGGCCTCTGACCAGATTAAGCCCTTTGCAGGTCCCAGTCATATCTCGCTCTCCCCCTTTTTCGGTTCCATTCCTTTCACGTCCCATCCCACCCATCCATCCATCCATCCATCCTTGAACCCTTGAACCCTCCCCATTTCATCATCTTCATAAATGTCGTTTCCCGAGATTCTCGCGGGCGGGGGGAATGTGGTTATGTTGGCTATGATGCTTCCAAGATGTGAGCGCCTACTGTAGGCGCTTGATGTAGGCCTAAGCCGGAGATGGCGGGATATTCATGCGTTCTTGAAGCTTACGAAGAGCTCGTGACATTGGGAGACACCCGTAGTCGAGAGAGCGGAACAGTCGGCTCGGAGCCGATGTATGGACTGTGAATATGCATGCAGCTAATGTATGTCTCTCCGAGAGCTAATGATGTTGGCTACGGTTATATGGAGCAAAATTCCTCTCATATCATGTCGAAAATGCTTCTGGTGATTGGTGCCTCGCCCTTGTGAGCCGGGCTTCTCGGGTCTTCTCCTGTCGGGCTCATAAGGCCCTGCTCAAAATGTGACGATCCAGCTAAATCCCCTGCAAGAGTTCGGTGGAAGGGACTTGCCGTGAACTCAGCAGCGCGTGGAGAGAGAAGTGATGGAGTCGATGGAACATCTGGATCCAATGCCCTCTGAGGCAGCTGAGGCGATACCAGTTGGGG